>Ga0310342_100000015_pt1 | contig 85012 bp, 83 predicted proteins | sample S15DNA20500_MG_FD_206155 | JGI IMG/M metagenome (GOLD analysis project Ga0310342, IMG submission 206155) | Marine microbial communities from station ALOHA, North Pacific Subtropical Gyre - S1503-DNA-20-500_MG | ecosystem: Environmental > Aquatic > Marine > Oceanic | place: Pacific Ocean: North... | reverse complement strand
TTCATGCAGAGCGATGCCGCCCATCAACTGGACGTCGAAGTGGCGCATGCCCATCACCCGGGTGGCCGCCTCGCGGACCACCGCGAACGCTTCCGGCAGTATCTCGTCAAGGGTCTTGCCGTCGGCGAGCGCGGCCTTCAACTCGGCGGTCTTGGCCTGCAGCGCGCCGTCATCCAATTCCGCCATGGCGTCGCCATGGGTGTTGACCCCGGCCACCAGACGGCTGATCCGCTTGAGCTCGCGGTCATTCTTGGTCCCGAAGACTTTTTTGACGATGGTAGCCAGCATGAAACGTCCGTTTATTCTCAATGGGTGGGGCGAAAAAGAGCCATTCTAAACACAATAGACCAAGGAGATAAGGTGCGGAGGGCGACTATTCAAGGCCGGCGAAATGGGGAGACAGGTCTCTGGGATCCTGCCGGGCGGTGTGGCACCGCCCTTTCGCGGGCAGGGCCCGCTCCCACAAGCGTGTTCAGCGGCGGGCGCGGTAGATATAAGGGTGCGGATTGACCTGGCGGCCGTTCTTGAGCACTTCGTAGTGCACGTGCGGGCCGGTGGAACGGCCGCTGCTGCCCATCTTGGCGATGACGTCGCCGGTACGCACGATATCGCCCACCTTTACTTCCACGGTCTTGGCGTGACCGTAGCGGGTGCTGATGCCATTGCCGTGGTTGATCTCCACCAGCCGGCCGTAGCCGGAGCGCTCGCCGGCGTAGGTGACCACGCCGGCGGCGGTGGCGACCACGTCGGAGCCGTCCTTACCGGCGAAGTCCACCCCTTCGTGCCACGCCACCTTGCCGGAGAACGGGTCGGTGCGGCGGCCGAAGCGGCTCGACATCCAGCCCTGGGTGATCGGGCGGCCGGACAGGAAGGTCTGATTTTCCAGGTTACGGTTGGCGAGCAGATTCTCGAGGATGTTCAACTGTTGTTCGCGGCGCTCCAGGGTCTCGGTAAGGCCGTCCAACTCCTCGATGAACGACGGCGGCGCGAAGGCGCTGCTGTCCTTGGGCTCGGGGCCGCCCATGGCCAGTTCGCCGCCGCCGAAATCGAATTCATCGCTTTCGATGCCGGCCACGTCCACAAGTCGCTCGCCGAGGGCGTCGAGCCGCACCAGGCGGGCCTGGGCGTCGGCCAGCTTGAGGGTCAGGGCGCGGAACTGCTCTTCACTGAGCTGCTTGAGATTGGCCACTTCGTCGCTTTGCCGGTCCAGTGAAGACTGAAAGCGCTCCGCCACCTCCTCACTGTAGGACGGCGGCGCGACCCGGTAGCTGATCCAGTAGGCGCCGACACCGGCCGCCATGGGAATCAGCACCAGCACCGCCAGCACCAGAGCCGGCAAAAAACGCGGCAATGAAAGGGTGCGGGAGTGGCCGCGCTTGCTGTTCAACAATATGATGTTCATCGTTGTATCGCGCCTGTCTCAAATCAGCTGTCGCAAGTAAAAACATACCCTGGCCGGAGGCGAGACCGCCCGGCGGGGCAAAGGGTTCCTTTCTTCCGTGAATGAGAAGGCGAGCGGCTTCCCCGTGTGCTCTCGCCTGGCAAGCTTTATAATTTTTTTACATTCGCAGGGTAGCCCAAGGAAAAGGTATGAGCAAGCCGTCCTTACCCAAGGAATTGCAGGGTCTGTTGCGCCAAAACAGCACCCTCGCACCCCTGGTGAAAGCCGCCCGGGGCCACAAGACGGCGACCGCGACAAGCGGCGCCGCCCCACCCCGGGACGCCCTGCCGCCGGCGCTGCGCGACCGCGTGACGCTGGTGGAGGAAGACAACCGCTGGTTGGCGATGGTGGAAACCAGTGCCACCGCCCAGTTGTTGCGCTTCCATCTGCCGCGCCTGGAGCGCGGTCTGGCACCGGGCAAAAGCATCAAGATCCTGGTCACCGGCCGCCGGGCCGCGCCCGCCGCCACCGCCGAGAAACTGCGCGCCAACGAGCGGCCGCCGCTGGACGCGGGCAGCGCCGCGCATATTCGCCAGGCGGCGGATTGCGTCGATGATGAAGAGCTGGCTCGGGCGTTGCGGCGGTTGGCCGGGCGGGCGGAGAGTTAGCGTTAAAAACGAGAGCGCCCCGACCGCGGGAGAACGGTCGGGGCGCACAGGGAGGCACGACACCGCGCGGGCACGCGGCGAGGTGTTTCGGGACGGGCCGTTACTCGGCGGCCATCACCGGTTTCACGTAGGAAATCGGTGCGTTTTCCGCGTCCTCGAAGGTCACCAGTTCCCAAGCGTCTTCCTGCTTGAGCAGCTCACGCAGGAGGGCGTTGTTGAGGGCGTGACCGGATTTATGACCCACGAACTCGCCGATCAGGCTGTGGCCGAGCTGGTACAGGTCACCGATGGCATCAAGCATCTTGTGTTTGACGAACTCGTCGTCATAACGCAAACCGTCCTCGTTGAGGATGCGGTACTCGTCCACCACGATGGCGTTGTCCACGCTGCCGCCCAGTGCCAGATTCTGGCTGCGCAGGAATTCGATATCACGCATGAACCCGAAGGTCCGGGCCCGCGCCACTTCCTTCACGAACGAGGTGGAGGAAAAGTCGATGCTGGCCAGCTGGTTGCGCTCTTCGAACACCGGGTGATCGAATTCGATCGAGAACGTCACCTTGAAGCCATCGAACGGTTTGAAGGTGGCCACTTTGTCGCCCTCGCGGACGGTGACTTCCTTCTTGATCCGGATGAACTGCTTGGCGGCGTCCTGCTCCTTGATGCCCGCGGACTGCAGCAAGAACACAAAAGGACCGGCACTGCCGTCCATGATCGGCACTTCCGGCGCCGACAACTCCACGTAGGCGTTGTCGATACCCAGACCGGCCATGGCGGAAAGCAGGTGTTCCACGGTGCCCACTTTGACGCCGTCCTGAACCAGCGTGGTCGAGAGCGTGGTTTCACCGACTTTATCGGCGCCGGCGGGGATTTCCACCACCGGATCCAGGTCCACCCGCCGGAACACGATGCCCGCGTTGGCGGGCGCCGGACGCACGGTCAGGTACACCTTTTCACCGGTGTGAAGACCCACGCCGGTGGCGCGAATCACATTTTTGAGAGTTCGTTGTCTGATCATTGATCCGTCACAATTCCGTCGGTATCCCGGAGGATACGGGTATCCTCAACGCGAAATAAGGGGGCGATGATAGCAAATCTCCCCTTTTCGCACCATATTTCCGACGCCGTCAGTCAGCCTGACGGCGCAGGAAGGTCGGGATATCGATAAAGTCCAGGTCTTCCGCGGTGTTCACGGCCTGCCGGCCACCGCCACCCGCGGCCTGCTGCTGGGCGCGTTTGCGCTCCACCGCCGGACGATCGAGATCGTTGTAGTCCACCCGGCCATCGGCGCCCATGGGCGTTTGACGTCCGCGCACCACTTTCAGTTCCTGCTGCTGGGCACCCAGGCCGGTGGCCACCACGGTCACGCTGATGTTGTCGCCCATATCCGGGTCGATGGCGGTGCCGATGATGACGTTGGCGTCCTCGCTGGCCAGCTCGCTGACGATATCGCCCACTTCCGAGAACTCATCCAGGGCGATGGACTCGTTGGCGGTGATGTTGATCAGGATGCCGCGGGCGCCACGCAGGTCCACGTCTTCCAGCAGCGGGCTGGAAATCGCCGCCTGGGCCGCTTCCGCCGCCCGGCCTTCGCCGCTGGCGACGCCGGTGCCCATCATCGCGGTGCCCATCTCGCTCATCACGGTGCGCACGTCGGCGAAGTCGACGTTGATCATGCCGGGACGGACGATCAGATCGGCGATGCCTTTCACCGCGCCCTGCAACACTTCGTTGGCCGCCTTGAAGGCGTCCAGCAGGGTGGTGGAACCGCCCAGCACGGACTGCAGCTTCTCGTTGGGGATGGTGATCAGCGAGTGCACGTGCTCTTTCAGCGCTTCAATCCCTTCCTGGGCGGAGCGCATGCGCTTCTTGCCCTCGAACGGGAACGGCTTGGTGACCACGGCCACGGTGAGGATGCCCAGTTCCTTGGCCACTTCGGCCACCACCGGCGCCGCGCCGGTGCCGGTGCCGCCGCCCATGCCGGCGGTCACGAACACCATGTCGGCGCCTTCCAGCAGCTCGGCGATGCGCTCACGGTCTTCCATGGCGGATTGCCGGCCGATGTCCGGGTTGGCGCCGGCGCCCAGGCCCTTGGTGACCTGACTGCCGAGCTGAATCACGGTTTTCGCGGAGGAGTTGCGCAGCGCCTGGGCGTCCGTGTTGGCGCAGATGAAATCCACGCCTTCCACGTTGGAACGCACCATGTGGTCGACGGCGTTGCCACCGCCGCCACCGACACCGACTACTTTGATCACCGCGCCATGGGGTACGGAATCTTCGAGTTTGAATTGCATGGTTGATCTCCCGTTAATGCTTCCCTGTTTACTGCTTTTCCCAAAACCGGCCGGACCATCCGACCGCTTCTGAAACCTTTAAAAGTTGCCCTGGAACCACTTCTTGAAGCGTTCCATCCAGTTCACTTCGCCGCCGCCGGCCTGGGCACGGGGGCTGCGTCCTTCCTTCTCCATGCGCTGGCCGTACAACAGCAGGCCCACGGAGGTGGAATAAATCGGGTTGCGCACCACGTCGGTGAGCCCGGCCACGCCCTGGGGCGTGCCCAAACGTACCGGCATATGGAAAATTTCCTCGGCCAGCTCCGCCGCGCCCTCGATCTTGGAAGAGCCGCCGGTGAGCACGATGCCGCCGGGGATCATGTCCTCGAACCCGGAGCGGCGGATCTCCGCCTGGATCAGCGTGAACAGCTCGTCGTAGCGCGGCTCCACCACCTCGGCCAGGTTCTGACGGCTGAGGGTGCGCGGCGGCCGGTCGCCGACGCTGGGCACCTTGATGGTCTCGTCGGCGCCGGCCAGCTGAGTGAGCGCGCAGGCGTACTTGATCTTGATCTCGTCGGCGTGCTGCTTGGGCGTGCGCAGCGCCATGGCGATGTCGTTGGTGACCTGGTCGCCGGCGATCGGAATGTTGGCGGTGTGGCGGATCGCCCCTTCCGTGAAGATGGCGATGTCGGTGGTGCCGCCGCCGATGTCGACAATGCACACACCCAGCTCGCGCTCGTCCTCGGTCAGTACCGAGTGGGCACTGGCGAGCTGCTCGAGGATGATGTCCTCCACTTCCAGGCCGCAGCGGCGCACGCACTTCTCGATGTTCTGCGCCGCGTTCACCGCGCAGGTCACCAGGTGCACCTTGGCCTCCAGCCGCACGCCGCTCATGCCCACCGGCTCGCGCACGCCTTCCTGGTTGTCGACCACGTATTCCTGCGGCAGCACGTGCAGGGTTTTCTGATCCGCCGGAATCGCCACCGCCTGGGCGGCGTCGATCACCCGGTCGATGTCCGCCTGGGTCACTTCCCGGTCGCGGATCGCGACGATGCCGTGGGAGTTAAGGCTGCGCACGTGGGAACCGGCGATACCGGCGTAGACCGAATGGATCTGGCAGCCGGCCATCAGTTCCGCCTCTTCCACGGCACGTTGAATCGAGCGCACGGTGGCTTCGATGTCCACCACCACGCCTTTCTTCATGCCCCGCGAAGGCTGTGAGCCCAGACCCACTACCTCCACAACGCCTTCCTCGGTGATCTGGCCGACGATGGCCACGACCTTGGAGGTGCCGATGTCCAGGCCCACGATCATGTTGTCCACTGCATTCGCCATTAGAGGTACATCCTCTGTTTCTGCTTAAGCATTCTTGTCCGCTTCCGCCTCGCGCCAGGTCACCGCGATGCCGTCGGCATAGCGCAAATCGACCCGCGCCACGCCGCGGCTGTCGGTGCTCAGCACACCACGGTACAGGCGCGTGAAGCGGCGTAACTTGCCCACGTAATTTTCCCGGTCCACCACCAGCTGCATTTGGTTATCCAAAGTCAGCCGGGCGGTCAGCCGGGCGTTCACTTCCATTCGTTCGATGCCCAGGCCCACGTCACGCAGCAGCTTGCCCATGCTGTGGTAGAAGCTCATCACTTCTTCCAGGCGCTGATCGGGGCCGTTCAGACGCGGCAGCCCGGTCAGGTCGTATTGTTTGAGCGCCTTGAAGGGCTCGCCGTCGCGGGCCACCAGCACCGCTTCGTTCCACACCGCCACCGGCTCGCGCTCGGTGACGTCCAGCTTGACGGTGTCCGGCCACTGGCGGCGCACGGACACCTCGGACACCCAGCTCAGGTTGCGGGCGCGCTGGTAGATTTGCTCCAGCGGCACGGAGAAGTAGTTGGCGTCGCGCACCAACGAGGCCAGCGCGGTCTGCACCTGCTGCTGGCGGCGCACGTCGGTGACGCCATCCACACCCACCTGGCGGATCGGATACTGATCCAGCACCCGGGGCAGCCAGATCACGCCGGCCACCACGATGATCGCCACCAGTCCGGCCAACGCCCCGGGCACCGCCGCCGCCAACCGCTCGCGGATGGGGACGCTGGACGCCTGACGCTTGACGCTTGACGCCTTGGCGGACGCACCGCGCGTCCGGCGTCCGGCGTCCGGCGTCCGGCGAGTCGCTCTAGCCACGGGCCTTGCTCCCTTTGCTTGCTTTGTTCGCCGGGCGCGGCGGAAACCGGTCCACCGCTTCCAACAAAATGCGAGCCACTAATACGGCGAAATCGTCGCCGGCGGCCTTGGCCGCCATCGGTACCAGGCTGTGATCGGTCATGCCCGGCACGGTGTTCACTTCCAGCAACTGCCAGGCGCCGTGTTCATCGCGCATCACGTCAACCCGGCCCCAGCCCTGGCAGCCCACCGCCTCGAACGCTTTCAGGGCGAGCGAGCGCAGGGCCTGCTCGTCGGCCTCGTCGAGGCCCGCCGGGCACAGATACTCGGTGCTGTTGGACTGGTACTTGGCCTCGAAGTCGTAGAAGGCGTTGGGCGTTTTCAGCCGGATCGACGGCAACGCCTGACCGTCCACAATGGCCACGGTGTATTCCGGGCCGCTCACCCAGGCTTCCACCAGCACCTCGCTGTCATAGGCGCGGGCGGCCTCCAGGGCTTTGTTCAGTTCCGCCGCGCTGTCCACCTTGGCCATGCCGATGGACGAGCCTTCGTGGGACGGCTTCACCATCAGCGGGAAGCCGATATCCCGGTCGTCCAGGCCGGCCACGTAAAACGGCGGCGTGGGCAGGCCGGCGCCCTTCCAAAGCTGTTTGGTGCGCACCTTGTCCATGCCGATGGCGGATGCCATCACGCCGGAGCCGGTGTACGGCAGTTTCAAGTGCTCGAGCAGGCCCTGGATGACGCCGTCTTCACCGCCCCGGCCGTGCAGCGCGATAAAGGCCACGTCGAACCCTTTCAGTGTGTCCACGCCGCGCTCCGCCGGGTCCACCAGCTCGGCGATCAGGCCCAACTGACGCAGGGCCTGGTGCACCGCCGCGCCGCTCTTCAAGGACACGGAGCGCTCCGCGGAATCACCGCCGGCCAGCACCGCCACCCGACCCATACGGGCCAGGCGCTGTTTCATTTCGTTGGTCAGCGCCATGCCGGGCGCCTTGCCGTTATCGACCATGGGCGCCTCCGTCGTTGTCGGTGGACTCGGTGCGGGCCGCCAGCTCGCGGGCGATGGCACCGACGTTACCGGCGCCCTGGGTGACCAGCAGATCGCCGTCGCGCAGCACGTTGGCGAGCAGCTCGGGCAGCTTGCCCGGGTCGTCCACGAACACCGGTTCCACCCGGGCGCGCTGGCGCAGGCTGCGCATCAAGGCGCGGGTGTCGGCGCCAGGAATGGCATCCTCGCCGGCGCTGTAGACTTCCAGCATCAGCAGTTGATCGACCCCGCCAAGCACGTCCACGAAGTCCTCGTAGAGATCACGGGTGCGGGTATAGCGGTGCGGCTGGAACAGCATCACCAGCCGGCGGTCGGGCCAGCCGTCACGGATCGCGGCGATGGTGGCGGCCACTTCACGCGGGTGGTGGCCGTAGTCGTCCACCAGGGTGGTGCTGCCGCCGGCGCAGGGGTACTCACCGAGCACGTCGAAACGGCGCCCGACCCCGGCGAAGCCGTTCAGGCCGCGCACGATGGCCTCGTCGTCGGCGCCTTCGTCGGCGGCCACGGCGATCGCCGCCAGGGCGTTCAGTACGTTATGGCGGCCCGGCATGTTGAGGGTAATCTCCAGCGGCTCGCCCTCGGTGCGCACCACCCGGAAGGCGGTGCTCATGCCGTTCTGGCGCACGTTCTCGGCACGCAGGTCGGCGTCGTCGCTAAAGCCGTAGCGAATCACCTGGCGATTCACCCGGGGCAGCAGCTTGCGCACCACCGGATCGTCCACGCACAGCACCGCCACCCCGTAGAAGGGCAGGTTGTGCAGGAATTCGATAAAGGTGTTCTCCAGCCGCGCGAAGTCACCGCCGTAGGTGTGCATGTGGTCGGCGTCGATGTTGGTGACGATGGCGCTCATCGGCTGCAGGTGCAGGAAGCTGGCGTCGGACTCGTCGGCTTCGGCGACCAGATAACGGCTCTGGCCCAGGCGCGCGTTGGTGCCGGCGCTGTTGAGACGGCCGCCGATCACGAAGGTGGGGTCGAGCCCGGCTTCGCCGAGAATCGCCGCCACCATGGAGGTGGTGGTGGTCTTGCCGTGGGTGCCGGCCACGGCGATGCCATGGCGGAAACGCATCAGCTCGGCGAGCATTTCCGCGCGCGGCACCACCGGCACCCGGCGGGCGTGGGCTTCGGCCACTTCCAGGTTCTCGGTGTTGACCGCCGAAGAAGTCACCACCACGTCGGCGTCGCCGATGTTCTCGGCCCGGTGGCCGATTTCCACCCGCGCGCCCAGGGCGCGCAGGTGATCCACCACCGGCGATTCCTTGATGTCACTGCCACTGATGGCATAGCCCTGGTTGGCCAGGACTTCGGCGATCCCGCACATGCCGGCGCCGCCGATACCCACGAAGTGGATACCGCGAATCCGCCGCATTTCAGGCACGGTATGTTTAATCGCCATGGGCGACCTCCTCGCATAGTTTCGCCACCCGGGCGGCGCTGTCCGGCACCGCCACCTGGCGGGCACGCCCGGCGATCTGCGCCAGCGCGTCCCGTTCCATCATTCCGGCCAGGCTGCGCGCCAGGGCGCCGGCGTTCATTTCCGCCTGCGGCAGCATCAACGCGGCGCCGCGGTCGACCAGCCAGCGGGCGTTCAGCGTCTGGTGGTCGTCCACCGCGCTGGGCAGCGGCACGAACAACGCCGCCACACCGGCGGCGGCCACTTCCGCCACGGTCAGGGCGCCGGCGCGGCACACCACCAGGTCGGCCCAGGCGTAGGCCTCGGCCATGTCGTCGATAAATTCACTGACTTGCGCGTCCAGGCCCAGCGCCTTGTACACCGGCTCCGCTTCGTCCACGCGGCCGGCGCCGCACTGGTGCCGCACTTGCAGATTGGCGCCCAGGGAGGCCAGCAGCAGCTCGGGCAGGTCCTGGTTCAAGGCCAGCGCGCCCTGGCTGCCGCCCAGCACCAGAATCCGCAGGGCGCCCTGGCGCAGGCCGTAACGTTCCGCCGGATCCGGCAGCTCGGTGATTTCACGCCGCACCGGGTTACCCACCCAGATACCACCGGGCAAGGCGCCCTCGAACCCTTCCAGGGTTTCGGTGGCGAAGCGGGACAGCAGTCGATTGGTGAGCCCCGGCGCGGCGTTCTGTTCATGGATCACCAGCGGCAGACCGCGCAGCCGCGCGGCCAGACCACCGGGGGCGCTGACAAAGCCGCCGAAGCCCACCGCCAGCACCGGCCGCTCACGGCGAATCACGGCCACCGCCTGCCACAGCGCCCGCAGCAGTTGCAGCGGACCGAGCACCTTGCGCTTGATGCCGCCACCGCGCAGGCGACCCACCGCCAGGCTCACGAGTTCGAAACCGTGGCGCTCCACCAGGCCGGTTTCCATGCCGCCTTCCGCGCCCAGCCACAGCACCCGGTAGCCGGCCTCCTGCAGTTGCCGGGCCACCGCCAGGGCGGGGAACACGTGGCCGCCGGTGCCGCCGGCCATGATCAGGACGGTGGCGCTCATCGCTTGTTCCTCCCGCGTGCCTGCAGCCGCGATTGTTCGGTGCTGGCGCGCAGTACCAGCGCGATCATCACCGAACAGATCAGCAGCGAGGACCCGCCGTAGCTGACGAACGGCAGCGTCAGACCCTTGGTCGGCAACACACCCATATTCACGCCCACATTGATGAACGCCTGGGCGCACAACACCAGCGCGGTGCCATAGACCAGATAGGCGTGGTAAAGAAAGCCGCGCTGCTCCAGGCCGCGTCCGATCACGAACAGGCGCCAGCCGAGCACGCCGAAGCCGACGATCATCGCCAGGGTACCGATCAGGCCCCACTCTTCGGCGAGCACCGCGAATACGAAATCGGTGTGCGCTTCGGGCAGGTAGAACAGCTTCTGCACGCTGTTGCCCAGGCCCACGCCCAACCAGTGGCCGCGCCCGAAGGCGATCAGGCTCTGGGTAAGCTGATAGCCGGCGCCGTACTGGTCCGCCCAGGGGTCGGTGAAGCTCATCAGGCGCGCCACGCGGTAGGGTTCCGCCAACGCCACCACGGCGCCCAGACCCACCACCGCGAGCCCGATGATCAGGAATCGCAGGGTGGGCACCCCGGCCAGGAACAGCATGCCCATGGCGGCGATGCCCAGTACCACCACGGCGCCGAAGTCCGGCTGCAGCAGCAGCATGAAGGTCAGCCCGGCGAGCACGCCCAACGGCAGCAGGAAGGCTTTCCAACCGCTTTCCAGGGCCGCCTTGTGCTGGGCGATGTAACCGGCCAGGTAGAGCACGAAGCACAGCTTGACGATTTCCGAGGCCTGAATGGTGAGGCCCGGCAGCGCGATCCAGCGGGTGGAACCGTTCACTTCCCGGCCCAGGCCCGGAATGAACACCATCACCAGCGTCACCAGGGCCACCGGCAGCATCGCGAAGCGCAGCTTCTCAAGCAGCGCGAGCGGCACGCAGCAGTAGACGAAGACGCCCAGACCGACGCTGAGCAGCAGGTACACGCCGTGCCGAATACCATAATGGAACGGGCTGTCGAGGCGGGTTTCGGCGATCTGCAGCGACGCGGAAGTGACGATCACCAGCCCGGCCAGGGCCAGCAGCGCCACGGTCCACAGCAGCGGGCGGTCGAGGCCCGGGTCGCGCACATCCACCAGTGCACTAGCCATGGGTCACCTCCCGGGCGCGGGCGGAAAAGTCGTCGCCACGGGCCACGTAGCTGTCGTACATATCGAAGGACGCGCACGCCGGTGACAACAGCACGGCGTCGCCGGGCTGGGCCAGTTGCGCGGCGCGCTTGACCGCCGCCGCCATGTCCGCGACCCGCTCGCAGGGCACGCCGGACAAACCGTCGGCGACCTTGTCCGCGTCCTGTCCAAGCACCAGCGCGGCGCGCAGGTACTGGCGCGCCGGCTCGCCCAGCGGCGAGAAATCCTGGCCCTTGCCCTGGCCGCCGGCGATCAGAATCACGCGGCCTTCGATGGCCTCGCCGATGCCGGTGAGCGCCGCCAGGGTGGCGCCCACGTTGGTGGCCTTGGAATCATTGATCCAGCGAATGCGGGCGTCTTCCGCCACCAGCTGGCAGCGATGCGGCAGGCCTTTGAATTGTTTCACGGTGGCCAGGGTGGTGGCGCGGTCGAAGCCCAGGGCGTCGGCCATGGCCAGCACCGCCAGCACGTTCATGGCGTTGTGGTGGCCGGTGAGCGCCAGCTCGTCCACGTGCAACAGCGTCTCGCCCTGGTGGCAGAGCATCTGCTTGTCGGTGTCCAGCTGGTAGTGCGCTTCCGGATGGCTGCCGAAGGTGATTTCCCGGGGCACCTGGGTCTGCGGGCGGGTAGCCAGATCATCGCGGTTCCACACCGCTACCTGGCAGCCGTCGTAAATGCGCTGCTTGGCGGCCAGGTAGTCGCTGAACTTGCCGTAGCGGTCCAGATGGTCCTGGGACAAATTGAGAATCGAGGCCACCTGGGCGTTGAGGCTGTAGGTGGTTTCCAGTTGGAAGCTGGACAGCTCCAGCACGTACAGCTCCGCTTCTTCGCGCAGCAAATCCAGCGCCGGCACGCCCAGATTGCCGCCCACGCCGGGCTTGGCATCGCAGGCGCGCGCCACTTCGCCGAGCAGGGTGACCACGGTGCTCTTGGCGTTGGAACCGGTGATGCCCACCAGCGGGCGGCTGGCGGCGCGGGCGAACAGCTCGATGTCGCCGATCACTTCCTTGCCCTCGGCGACCTGCTCGGCGATAGCCGGCGTCGACACGGCCACGCCGGGGCTGACGATAAGACGCTGGGCCCGTTTCATCCAGGACGCCTTGAAGCCGCCGGTGTGGATCTTGAGCTTGGGATGCTGCTGACGCAGTTCGTCCAGTCCCGCCGGCGCATCGCGGGTGTCCAGGGCGCGCACGGCCATGCCCTGATCCGCCAGATAGCGGATCACGGAGCGGCCGGAAACACCCAGGCCAATAACCAGATCGAACGCGTCTTTGCTCATATACGTTTTACGCCCGTCCTATCGAATCTTCAGGGTCGCGAGACCCACCAGTACGAGAATTACGGTAATGATCCAGAACCGCACGATGATCTTCGGTTCCGGCCAGCCCTTGAGCTCAAAGTGATGATGGATCGGCGCCATCCGGAAAATGCGCCGGCCGGTGAGCTTGAACGAGGCCACCTGCAGCATCACCGACACCGTTTCCATCACGAACACACCGCCCATGATGAACAGCACGATTTCCTGGCGGACGATCACCGCCATCACGCCCAGCACCGCGCCCAGCGCCAGCGCGCCCACGTCGCCCATGAACACCTGGGCCGGATAGGCGTTGAACCACAAGAAACCAAGCCCGGCGCCGCACAGACCGGCGACGATCACCACCAGCTCGCCGGCCCCGGCGATATACGGAATCTGCAGATAGGTGGCGAACTCCGCGTGGCCGCTGGCGTAGGCGAAGATACCCAGCGCCGCCGCCACCAGCACCGTGGGCATGATCGCCAGACCGTCCAGGCCGTCGGTCAGGTTGACGGCGTTGGAGGTGCCGTTGATCACGAAATAAGTGAGCACCACATAGAACCAGCCCATGTTGATCGCCACGGTTTTGAAGAACGGCACGATCAACTGGGTTTCCTGCGGGCTCTGGGCGGTCAGGAACAGCGCCAGGCCGGCGCCGAGGGCGCCCACCGATTGCCAGAAATATTTCCAGCGCGCCGGCAGACCGCGCGGGTTCTTCTCGACCACCTTGCGCCAGTCGTCGACCCAGCCCACCGCGCCGAACACCACCAGCACGCCCAGGGTGATCCAGACGAAGCGGTTGCCGAGATCCGCCCACAGCAGGGCGGAGATGGCAATGGAGATCAGAATCAGACCGCCGCCCATGGTGGGCGTGCCGGCTTTACTGAGATGGCTCTTGGGGCCGTCGTCGCGGATCGCCTGACCGACCTGCTTTTCCTGCAACTTGCGAATCATGATCGGGCCGATCCAGAACGCCAGGAACAGCGCCGTCAGCACCGCCAGAATGGCGCGCAAGGTAATGTACTGGAACACCAGAAAGCCGGTGTAGAGCTCGCCCAGTTGTTCCGCCAGCCAAAGCAACATCAGTGCCCCCTCCCCGTATCGGTAAGCCGTTGCACCACTTGCTCCATGCGGGCACTGCGCGACCCCTTGACCAAAACCGTGCCACCTTGGGCCAGCGTTCCTGCTGCCCGCTCGGCGGCCTGATCGAAATTTTCCACCGGCTGAGCGCCGTCCCCGAAGCCCCGGGCGGCCGCTTCGGCGCCGGGCAGTGTGATCAGCGTATCGATGCCGGCGGCGCGGGCGTCCGCGCCCAATTCAGTCACCAGCGTCTCGGCGCTGGGGCCCAGCTCCCCCATGGCGCCCAGCACCAGAGTGCGCGGTGACGGCCGCCCGGCCAGCCAGGCGATGGCCGCCCGCACCGAGCCAGGGTTGGCGTTGTAGGTATCGTCCACCAGGGTGCCGCCCCGGCAGTCGACCGGATTCATGCGTCCGGGCACCGGCCGCAGCCGCTCCAGGCGAGGCGCCACCTCGGTCAGATCGACGCCCAACGCCTGCACCGCGGCCAGCGCCATCAGCGCGTTGCTGATCTGATGCGCGCCCACCAGTGGCAGGCGCAGGGTCAGGCCCAGGGGCTGCAGCACGAAGTCGCAACCGTGATCGTCCAGGCGCACCGCGTCGGCGTGCAGGTCGCCCCGCTCGCGGCCTACGGTGACGATCTTCAAACCGGCGGCGCGGGCCTGGTCGGTGAAGAACGCGGCGTAATTGTCGTCGCCGTTGATCACGGCGGTGGCGCCGGCGGCGCAGCCGGTGAAGATTTCCGCCTTGGCGCGGGCGATGCCGTCCATGGAGCCGAAGCCTTCCAGATGGGCGCCGGTAACGTTGGTGATCAGCGCCACGTCGGGTTTGACCAAACCGCTGGTCCAGGCGATTTCGCCGAGGGCGTTGGCGCCCAGCTCGATCACCGCCCGGCGGTGTCCGGCGTTCAGCCGCAGCAGCGTGAGCGGCACGCCGATGTCGTTGTTGAGGTTGCCGTGGGTGGCCAGGGTGCCCTCGCCCAGCAGGATGGCGATCATCTCCTTGACGGTGGTCTTGCCGGCGTTGCCGGTGACCGCCACGCGCGGCACCGGGAACTGGGCGGCGTAGCCGGCGGCGAGATGGCCGAGGCCTTCGCGGGTATCGGCGACACGCACATCGGCCTCGAACACGCCGCTATCGCTGCCGTGTTCCACCAGCGCGGCCACCGCGCCGGCATCCCGAGCCTGGGCCAGGAAGGTGTGGCCGTCGAAGTGCTCGCCGCGCAGCGCCACGAACAGACTGTCCGGACCCAGCTGGCGGGTGTCGGTGCTGACCGCGCTCAGGGCGCGGTCGCTGCCGCGCATCTCGCCGGCGGTCCAATCACGGATCTGGGACAGGCGCATCATGCGGCACCTCCCGCCGGCGTCGGCGCCCGCCAGGCCGCCAGGGCCTCGCGGGCCAGCTCGCGGTCGTCCATGGGGTGACGCTGTCCGGCCACCTCCTGATAATCCTCGTGGCCCTTGCCCGCCACCAGCACCACGTCGTCGGCGGCGGCCTGGGACACCGCCAGCGCCACGGCGCGGCGGCGGTCGGTGTCCACCTGAACGGCTTGCGGGTCGGTGAGACCGGCGCGCATCTGTTCAATGATCTCTTGCGGGTCTTCGCCGCGCGGGTTGTCGCTGGTGAACAGCACCCGATCGGCGCCGCGCTCGGCGGCGGCGGCCATCAGCGGGCGTTTGCCGGTATCGCGGTCGCCACCGCAGCCGACCACGCAATGCAGACGCCCCGGGAAATGCTCGCGGGCCGCCGCCAGCGCCTTTTCCAGGCCGTCCGGGGTGTGCGCGTAATCGACGATCACCGTCGGTTTGCCGGCGTCACGGACCGGCTCCATGCGGCCCGGCACCGGGGTAATGGCCGCCAACGCGTCGGCCAGCGCCGACGGCTCGACGCCGCTGCCGTGCAGCGCGCCGGCCACCGCCATCACATTGCTGAGATTGAAGGCACCGAACAGAGGCAAGCTCACGTTCAGGGCCTCGCCGCCCACCGTGAGCCGCAGGTCCATGCCTTGCGGATGCGGTTGCCAGGCCACGCAACGCACGGTGGCGCCGGCCTGGGCGCCGTAGGTGATGCAGCGCACGCCATCGTTGAGCCGGCCCAGCAGCACCGGGGCGGCGGCGTCGTCGCCGTTGATCACGGCTTCCTGAAGTTCCGGCCGGGTGAACAGCGCCACCTTGGCGAGCAGATAAGAGTCCATGTCGCCGTGGTAGTCGAGATGGTCGCGGCTCAGGTTGCTGAACACCGCGATGCGCACCGGGGTGCTGCCCAGGCGGTGCTGATCGAGCGCGTGGGACGACACTTCCATGGCGACACTGTCGGCACCGGCGTCGCACAGCGCGAGCAGCGCTTTCTGCAGGGTGATCGGGTCCGGCGTGGTGTGGCCGGTGCTGTCTTCGTGGCCCTTGAGGCCGACGCCCAGGGTGCCGATCAGTCCGCAGGCATGGCCCAGGGCATTGAGCGCGTCCCGCAGGAACCAGGTAATGCTGGTTTTGCCGTTGGTGCCGGTGACGCCGATCACCTTCAACCGGCGGCCCGGCTCACCGAAGTAGCGGGCCGCCAGCACGCCCACCTGGCGGCGAAGCTCGGGCAAGGTGATGCGCGTGGCACCGCCCTGAAGGCGCACGGCGAAGGTATCGCCCTCTTCCACCACCACGGTGGCGCCGGCGCGGATCGCCGCGTCGATGAACTGGCGGCCGTCCACTTTGTGGCCGGGCACCGCCAGGAACAGATCACCGGGCGTCACCGCGCGGCTGTCCAGGCGCAGTTCGTTGATGCTCAGGTCGCGCAGCCGTTCCGGCAGCGGCTGGTCGGGAAGCAGGTGACGCAGCGCGATCATGTGGCGTCCTCCCCGTCCAGGTTGCCGGCGATCAGGCCGTCGGTCTTGTCCGGCGGCACGTGCAGGGTGCGCAGCACGCCGCCGACGATGGCGGAGAACACCGGCGCCGCCACCAGGCCGCCGTAATAGGACTCGCCGCGCGGGTCGTCGATCACCACCACGGCGGCGATGCGCGGGTTGGACGCCGGCGCGATGCCGGCGAACAGGCCGATGTAGCGGTCGTCCGCGTAGCCGCTGGCGGTTACCTTGTGCACGGTGCCGGTTTTACCGGCCACCTGGTAACCGGGAATCTGGGCGCGGCTGGCGGTGCCCTCGAGACTGACCACGGTCTCCAGCATGCGCACGATGGACTCGGCGCTGGCCGGGGCGATCACCTGCTCGCCCTTGGGCGGCTGATCCACCTTGAGCAGGGACAGCGGCAGCCGGCGGCCGTCGTTGGCGAGAATCGCGTAGGCCTGGGCCAGTTGCAGCGCGGTGGTGCTGATGCCGTAGCCGTAGGAGAGCGCGGCCCGCTCCACATCCCGCCAGCGGGCGCGCAGCGGCAGCACGCCGTCGCTCTCGCCGGGGTAACGGATGTCGGTGGCCTGGCCGAAGCCGAAGCGCTCCAGGTAACCGGGCAGCACCATGGCGTCCATGGACAACGCCAGCTTGCTGACGCCCACGTTGGAGCTCTTGGTCAGCACCGTGGTGACGTCGATCACGCCGTAATCGCGGTGGTCACGGATGGTCTTGCTGCCTACACGCAGGTAGCCGGGATGGGTGTTGATCACCGTGGTCGGCGTCACCAGGCCCTGCTCCATGGCGGCGGCGACGGTGAACGGCTTGATCGTGGAGCCGGGCTCGAACAGATCGGTCACCGCCCGGTTGCGCAGGCTGCCGGTGTCCAGATTACCCCGGTTATTGGGGTTGTAGGCGGGCTGATTGACCATCGCCAGGATTTCACCGGTTTTGATATCGAGGACCACGGCGGAGCCGCCCTTGGCCTTGAAGCGGCGGGTGGCGGCGAGCAGCTCTTTGTAGGCCAGGTACTGCAGGCGCAGATCCAGGCTCAGGGTGATGTCCTCGCCCGGCGCCGCCGGTTCCAGCACTTCGATATCCTGGATCACCCGGCCCAACAGGTCGCGAACCACCTTTTTGCGGCCCGGCTCGCCGGACAGGCGTTCCTCGAAGGCCAGCTCCACGCCTTCCTGGCCGCGCTCGTCGATGTCGGTGAAGCCTACCAAATGGCTGGTCACTTCACCGGCCGGGTAATAGCGACGGTATTCGGTGAGCGGGTGGATGCCGGGTACTTGTTTGTCCAGCACGGTCCGTGCCTGTTCCGGCGCCAGACCTCGGGCCAGGTAGATGAACTCCTTGCCCTTATGGCTGTTGACCCGGCTGGCGAAGGCGCGGCTATTAATGATCGGGTTGTTGCCCAGGCGCGCCCACTGCTCCTGGTGTTCCAGGGCTTCGCCGGGGTTGGCCCACAGGGTGGTGACCGGGGTGCTCACCGCCAGCGGCCGGCCGGCGCGGTCCTGAATCACGCCACGGTGGGCGGCCACCGGCTCCACGCGCAGGTTGCGAATATCGCCCTGGTTGGCCAGAAAGTCGTGCTGCACCACCTGCAACTGCACTGCCCGTCCCACCAGGACACAGGCACAGCCGGCCCAGAACACCAGCATGAAGCGCCAGCGCAGGGAGCTGTTGGCCTGGCGCGCCGCCCGGGTGGCGGTCTTGCGCGTTGCCTTTGATGGGGTTCTACGGGCACCTTTCATGGCCGTATCAACACTCGCTCATCGGTTTTCGGTAACTTCATGCCCAGCTCTTCGCGAGCCAGACGCTCCACCCGGGCGTAACTGCCCCAGGTGCTGTGTTCCAGCAGCAGCTGGCCCCAGCGGGTTTCCATCTGCGCCTGCTGCCGCTGCGCCTGCTGGGCGCGGTCGGTGAGGCGGCGCGATTCGTGCACGCTGTAGGCCACGCCCACGGCGGACACCACCACCAGGACCAACAACAGCGGCGGCAACCAGCCGGCGGCGAGCACCGACCCGTTGGCCTGGCCCCGGGCCGCGCTCATGCCACTTTCTCCGCCACCCGCAGCACCGCGCTGCGGCTGCGCACGTTAACGCGCAATTCGTCCTTGCCCGCGTAGCGGGCCTTGCCCAGCGGCTTCAACCGCTGCGGCGGCTCGTCCATCATCGGCAGCCCGCCCCGCCCCTTCGGCGCCTGGCCGGAGTGATCGCGGATAAAACGCTTCACCACCCGGTCCTCCAGGGAATGGAAGCTGATAACGACAAGACGCCCGCCGATGGCGAGCGTCTCCAGGGCCTGGTCCAGCGTGTTCCGCAACGCGTCCAGTTCCCCATTTATATGTATTCGCAAGGCCTGGAAGCTGCGCGTCGCCGGGTGCTTGCCCGGCTCGCCCCGCCCCATCACCGATTGAATCAGACTGGCCAGCTCCGCGGTGGTGCGGATGGGCTGCGCCTCGCGGCGTTCGCAAATGGCCCGGGCGATGCGCCGCGACTTACGCTCGTCACCATACTGATAGAGCACGTCGGCGATTTGTTTCTCGCCTGCCCGCGCCAGCCAGTCGGCGACGCTTTCACCGCTGTCCGGGTCCATGCGCATGTCCAGCGGACCGTCACGCAGGAAACTGAAGCCGCGCGCCGCATCGTCCAGTTGCGGCGAAGACACACCCAGATCCAGCAGCAGGCCGTCGATGGGGCGGTGCTCCTCGGCCACCAACTCCGGCAGGCAATCGAAACGGGCCCGGCGAATCCGGAAGCGGGCGTCTTCCCGGGCCAGCCGTTCGCCTTCCCGAACCGCCTCGGGATCGCGGTCCACACCGACCAGGCGGGCACCGGCATCCAGCCGTGCCAACAGCGCGCGGCTGTGGCCACCGCGGCCAAAGGTGCCGTCCACGTACAAGCCGTCGGTTCGGGTAGGCCACATTTCCAGTACCTCCTCCAGCATTACCGGCTGGTGTTCGTACTGCCTGTTGTCGCTGTTCGCCATGGCCGGGTGCCCTCGCTGCTTCGCCGTCAATTCAGAACGAGAGGGACTGCACGCTCTCGGGCATGGCGTCCTGATCCAAATCCTGTTGTTCCAACTGATTCCAGGTTTCCTCGGCCCAGATTTCGAACCGGTGCATCAAACCCACCAGCATGGCGTGTTTTTCCAGGGCCACCACGGCGCGCAACTCCGGCGGCACCAACAGGCGGCCGTTGCCGTCCATGTCCATTTCCACGGCCTGCCCCAGGAAGCGGCGCTTGAGCGCCCGCACCTGGGAGTGGGCATCACTTTGCGACGCCACCTGGCGGGCGATGTCTCGCCACTCGGGGAAGGGGTACATCACCAGGCAGGCGTCATAGGGGTGTTGCGTGAGCACAAGGCGGCCACCGCAAGCGCTGTTCAGCGACTCGCGATAGCGGGTCGGCACGGTAAGCCGACCCTTGGCATCTAAATTGAGCGCCGTACGCCCGTTGAACACTGGCCTTCCCCTTGCGTTGGGATCCGTCCCACTTTGTGCGTTTCTGGCGGCGGGATGGAGATTTTTTCCCACTTCATCCCACTTTCCACCACATTGCGACACTCTAGGTCCACGGGAATTACCAAGTCAAGCTCGGCGGAGCCGGCCGATGTAAAAGAAAGTCTTTGCAAATCAGTTTGTTAGCTGCGTCACACTGGGGGTGGGCGGGGCAGTGAGCGGGGAGTTGTCAACGTAATCAGGGCGCTGCGGGGTGCAGCTAAGGAATCACTTTAAGTGTTAGACTATTTTGGAATAAAAATCGATTCTATAAATCAGGAAGGGAAATATTCAGGGTGAGTGCTGACTCTCGCCGCAGCCCACTGATGGCGGCCGGACCGGCTTTTGCATGCATTGTGGGAGCGGGCCGCTTGTCGCTTGTAGCTTCGAATAAGGTGGATCGGTCGATAAGCCGGGTTCTGTCGTGGACAGCCATTCATCTGGGACCCGTGTCGCCACGGGCCTCAAGCGACCTACCCGGACCCGGCGCGGGCCACGCCCATGGGTCCCTATTTGGTCTTGCTCCGGGTGGGGTTTACCCTGCCACCGCTGTTACCAGCGGCGCGGTGCGCTCTTACCGCACCTTTTCACCCTTACCCGGTGGCTCGAAAGCCGCCGGGCGGTACCTTTTCTGCGGCACTTTCCGTAGCCGCGCCGTCACCAGCGCGGCCCCCAGGCGTTACCTGGCACCCTGCCCTGTGGAGCCCGGACTTTCCTCCAGCGGCTTGCACCGCCAGCGGCTGCCTGACCGATCCGGCCCGGATTCTAGCGAATCCGGTCAACAGTGAACAGGTAACAATGAATAGTTAACAGTTAATAGTGAATAGTTCGCGGGTGGGGCCGGGGTGTCGTGGAGGCCTTGCCCGCGCTCATTGCGTGACCGCAAACCTTCGATGCTAATACGCAACTAGCGCGGAGCGCACTGTCTTCGCTATTAACTATTCACTGTTAACTATTAACTTCTTCTAAGTAGTTGTAGAGGTCTTGGCGCTTGAGCCCCGTGTGGGCGGCGAGTATCCGCGCCGCGCGCGACACCGGGAGCTCCGCGAGGAGCGCTTTGGCGAGGGCGCGGTCCTGCTCGCTGAGCTGCTCGCCACGGGCGGCGGGGGACAATACCAGCACCAGTTCGCCACGGCGCTGGTCCTTGTCATCGCGGACCCATTCCAGCAGTTCGCTGACCGGGCCACGGCGTACGGTCTCGAAGCGTTTGGTCAGTTCCCGGCAGAGTGTCAGTTCCCGCTCGGCGTCCACCAGCCCGGCCAGGCTTTCCAGTAGCGACACCACCCGGTGCGGCGCCTCGAAGATGACGCTGGTGACGTCCAGGCCGGCGAGACGCCGCAGGGCGTTTTCGCGGGCGGCGCCCTTGGACGGCACGAAACCTTCGAACAGGAAGCGGTCGCTGGGCTGGCCGGAGACCGCCAGCGCCGCCAGCAGGGCCGAGGCGCCGGGCACCGGCACCACCGCGACGCCGGCGTCCTGGCAGGCCCGGACCAGCCGGTAGCCCGGGTCGCTGACCAGTGGCGTGCCGGCGTCGCTGATCAGGGCGCCGCTTTCGCCGTCGCGCAGGCGCGCTACCAGTTCCGGGCTGCGCTCCGCCTCGTTATGGTCATGACAACTGATCAGACGGGCCTTGATGCCCAGATGGTTGAGCAGGGTCTGGCTGTGCCGGGTGTCCTCGGCGGCTACCCAGTCGACCTCTCCGAGCACCTCGAGGGCGCGGCGGGACAGATCGTTCAGATTACCGATCGGCGTGCTGACCACATATAAAGAGCCGCTCATGGGAAGCGTTTTCCTGATTAGGTGTAAAGAGTTGTGTGACGCCGCCGACCGGTTCCGCAATCGCGGGCCGCCGGGGGTGATTCGCGGCTTGCAAAACGCCTACAATAGCGGCTTCCTTCCCGAAGTAGCAAAGGGGTTACCCTAGAGCCATGGAATTCAAACAGGCCCGCCTGGCCGCAATGGCCCTCGTCCTGGTCGTTGCCGGCTGCGCTCAATTACCCACGAGCCCGAGCGGCTCGACCGCCAAGGAACCGGCCCCCCTTCGCGACGCGCCGCAACAGGTCAGTGACGCCAACGACCAACTGGCGCAACTGGCGGAACCGGTGCGCACCGACACCGCCCTCGCCTGGGCCCGCTACTATCTGGTCAACGAGCGCGCCGACGACGCCGGCGCCCTGCTCGACCGGGTCGGTGACGGCGCCTTGTCCCGGGACCAGCGTTTCCGCTGGCTGCAGCTGCGCGCCCAGGCCTGGATGGCCGAGCAGCAGCCGGACCGGGCGGTGGCGTTGCTGAACGACTACCGCGGCGACATCGACGCCTTCGACGCCCAGCGTCGCGCCAAACTGAACCTGCTGCGGGCCGACGCCCAGGCCCTCAACGGCGAGTTGATGGAAAGCCTGCGCCAGCGCGTGGCGGTGGACCCGCTGCTGAACGACGACGACCAGCAATACAACCGGGAGCTGACCTGGGAAGCACTGATGCGCTTGCCCCTGGAAACCCTGGAAGCGCGCGCCGAGGACACCTCCGGCGAGCTGCGCGGCTGGCTGGAGCTGGCGCTGTTGTACCGCGACCCGCAGGCCAACATCGACAGCCAGGTGCAACGGCTGGCGCGCTGGCGCGACACCTGGCCCGACCACCCGGCGGCGCGCCAGTTGCCGGAGACGGTACGGGCGTTACAGCGCGCGGCCCGGGAACGGCCCCAGCGGGTGGCGGTACTGCTGCCGGAGAGCGGCCCGCTGGCGCCCGCCGCCGAGGCCATCCGCGACGGCATGATGACCGGCTACTACAGCGCCGAAGAGGCGGGCAACCCGACCCCGGACCTGCGGTTCTACGACGTCAGCGACGCGGACGTACGTTCGGTGTTCCAGCGGGCCGTGGACGACGGCGCGCAATTCGTGGTCGGACCGCTGGCCAAGGACAAGGTGGCCGAACTGGCGCGCATGGGCACTCCGCCGGTCACCGTACTGGCCCTGAATTATCTGGACCAGGACAGCGAAAACGCGCCGGTCTTCCAATTCGGCCTGGCGCCGGAGGACGAAGCCCGACAGGTCGCCCGCCAGAGCCTGGACGCCGGTGACCGGCTGGCCGGGGTGTTGTACCCGCGCAGCGCCTGGGGCCAGCGTGTGGCGGAAGCCTTCGTGGCCGCCTGGCAGGACGGCGGCGGCCAGGTCGTGGTGCAGCGCTCCTTCACCGAGGAGACCATCGGCGAGACCGTGGAGGGCCTGTTGGACACGGCGCGCGCCGAGAAAGACCTGCGCCGCGATACTTCGTTTTCGGACCAGGACCGGTCGCGGCCGGAGGAATGGCCGCAAAGCCTGGACTTCCTGTTCCTGGTGGCCGACCCCAACGAGGGCCGGCAGATCAAACCGGCGCTGAACTTCCATTACGCCCGGGACCTGCCGGTGTTCGCCACCTCTTACATCTACGACGGCACGCCGGCGCCGCGCCGGGACCAGGACCTGGACGGCATCTACTTCCTGGACATGCCGTGGATTCTTTACGAAGGCACCAAACTGCACCGCATGGCGGAGGACACCTGGCCCGAAGGTCACGGACGCTACGCCCGGTTGTTCGCCATGGGCGTGGACGCCTACCGGCTGCAGGCGCGTCTTTATTTGCTTCGCAACCTGCCGGACAGCACCCTGCCCGGTGTCACCGGTACCCTGCGGCTGGACGGCGCGCGGCTGGTGCGCGAATCGGACTGGGCGCTGTTCCGCAATGGCGAGGCGGTGCCGGTGCCGCGGGTCAGTGACGGGCGGCTGGATAGCACGCAGTATTAAGATTCGGAAAAGGGATTAGAGGGGCTCTGGGATCCTGCCGTCGCACAATTCGTTGAAGAAGCAGGGAGGCTTCTATGTACTGGCGCAAGGAACGCGGCCAGCGGGCCGAGCACCGGGCGCGACGCTGGTTGCAGCAGCGCGGCCTGGAGCCGGTGATCGCCAATTATCAATGCCGCCTGGGCGAGGTGGACCTGATCATGGACGACGGCGACACGCTGGTGTTCGTGGAGGTGCGCTGGCGTGCCTATAGCGGTTATGGCGGCGCCCTCGCCTCGGTGGACGGGCGCAAACAACGCCGCTTGATCCTGGCGGCGCGGCATTATCTGGGCCGCTACCCTTATCAAGCACAACGGCCCTGTCGCTTCGACGTGCTGGGTCTGGAACCGGATGACAACGGCCAAGTCCGTTATCATTGGGTGCAAAACGCATTTTACGGAGACCAGTAATGAGTGTGGACCGCATCAGACAGCTATTCGCCGAGAGCATGGAAACCAAGGCCAAGGCCGGCGAGGTGCTGCCCGAGGTGATCGCCGCCGCCGGCCAGGTGATGGTGGAGTGCCTGCTCAACGGCGGCAAGATTCTCAGTTGCGGCAATGGCGGCTCCGCCGGTGACGCTCAGCATTTCTCTTCCGAGCTGCTCAACCGCTTCGAGATGGAACGCCCGGCCTTGCCGGCGGTGGCGCTGACCACGGATTCCTCCACGCTCACTTCGATCGCCAACGATTACAGCTACAACGAAATTTTCTCCAAGCAGGTACGCGCCCTGGGCAACCCCGGCGACGTGCTGCTGGCGATTTCCACCAGCGGTAATTCCGCCAATGTGATTCAGGCGATCCAGGCCGCCCATGACCGGGAAATGAAAGTGGTGGCGATGACCGGCAAGGAAGGCGGCGAGATGGTGAACCTTTACGGCCCCGGCGATATCGAAGTTCGGGTACCGGCCACTTCCACCGCTCGAATCCAGGAGGTGCATTTGCTGGTGATCCACGCGCTTTGCGACTTTATCGATCAACAGCTTTTCGGAGGCTCTTGATGCGTCACTCTGCCCTGCCGGCGCTGCTTGCGGCGCTGCTGTTCGCCCTGTCCGGCTGCGCCGCGCTGACCAAGAACATGTCCCAGGAACCGGTGGACCGGGATCACGGCTCGCGCACCTTCGGCGCCTTCGTGGAAGACGGCAATATCGAACGCAAGATCAAGGTGAATCTGGCCCGCGCCAGCGAGGCGCTGGACCAGAGCCACATCGTGGTGGTGAGCTTTAACGGCAACGTGCTGCTGGCCGGCGAAGTGGCCAGCGACGACTTGCGCGTGCAGGCGGAGAACATCGCCGCGCGGGTGCGCCATGTACGTCATGTGCATAATGAACTGAAGCTGTCCGGCGACAGCGGCGTGCTGTCACGGGTCAACGACAGCTGGCTGACCACCAAACTGAAGACCCGCCTGTTCGTGAACGGCGACGCGCCGGGTATGCGCACCAAGGTGGTCACCGTGAGCGGTATCGTCTATCTGATGGGACTGCTCACCCGCGACGAGGCCGACGCCGTGGTGGCGCAGGCCCGCGAAGTCGGGGGTGTTCAGAAGATCGTTAAGATTATCGAGTATATTGATTAGGGCTATTTCACGACTTTCAGGTGGCTGCCTTTGGAGGCTGGCTTATCGTCGTCGCTGGGGTCGGTCGGGCTGGGCTGCGGCGGCGGGTCTTCGGGCTCGAAGGCCATGCCCTGGCCGTTTTCACGGGCGAACACCGCCATCACCGCTTCCACCGGCACGCGCACCGTGCGCGGCACGCCGCCAAAGCGGGCGGAAAAGGTGATTTCCCGATTGCCGGCCTCGAAATTAGTCACCGCTCGCGGGGCGATGTTGAGCACGATCTGGCCGTCCTGCACGAATTCCTGGGGCACTTCCGCGCCGGGAAAATGAGCGTCCACCGCAAGATGGGTGGTGAGGCCGTTATCGCAGATCCATTCGTGCATCGCCCGTATCAGATACGGGCGATTGGGGGTCATGTCATCATTCATGGCTTACAGCTGGCGCAGTTCGCGCTCTGCTTCGGAAAGGCTGGCCTGGAAGGCGTCACGGTCGAACAACCGCTCGGCGTAGTCCAGCAGCGGCTTGGCCTGCTTGGGCGGCAACTCAATGCCCAGGGCCGGCAACCGCCACAGGATCGGGCCCACCACGCAATCCACCAGGGTGAATTCCTCGCTCATGAAGAACGGCAGCTCGCTGAAGATCGGCGCGGTGGCGATCATCGCCTCACGCAGTTCCTTGCGGCGCTTGGTCAGGGCGGCCTCTTTCTCGGTGCCCGCCAGCAGGGCGTCCACGTGCGCGCACCAATCGCGCTCAACGCGGTGAATCAGCAAGCGGCTCTGCGCCCGGGCCACCGGGTACACCGGCAGCAACGGCGGATGCGGGAAGCGCTCATCCAGGTATTCCATGATCACCGTGGACTGATACAGGGTCAGTTCCCGGTCCACCAGGGTGGGCACTTCGTTGTAAGGGTTCAGTGAGGCCAGGTCTTCCGGCTTGTCACCATTGTCCACATCGACGATATCCACGGTGACGCCTTTCTCCGCCAGAACGATCCGCACGCGATGGCAGTAATGGTCGTTCGGCGAGGAAAAGAAAGTCATTGAGGAACGTTTTGTCACCACACCCATGGTTGAATCATCTCCACGCTACGTCTCTATATAACACAAACAGGGTAGCCGCCTTCGCGGTTACCCTGTTGCTCGCTGAAAAGCGTTCCGGGCGGTAATTTCCGCTTAGTGAACGTCTTTCCAGTACTCCTTTTTCAGCAGGTACGCCGGAATCAGCAGAATACCCAGGAACACCAGCACATACACGCCGATGCGCTCGCGGGTGGGGGCCATCGGCTCCGCCGCGTAAGTGAGGAAGTTGGTGATGTCGCCCATGTTGGACTTGAACTCTTCCTCGCTCAAGGCCTCCTGCATCCCGGCCATCACGTGGGGCATGCCCACGTTGGGGAACACATGGTTGTTGTAACCGTAAGGGCGCTCCTCGTCCTCATAGAAGCTGATCAGGTAAGAGTATACCCAATCGGCGGAACGATGGCGGGCGGCCAGGGTGAGATCCGGCGGCGCGGCGCCAAACCACTGCTTGCCGTCCTCTTTGGTCATCCCGTTATCCATCGGGTCGCCGATCTTGTCGCTGGTGAAATTGAGGTTCTCCAGCACCAGATCGTCGGGGATACCCAGATCTTCCGCCATGCGCCCATAGCGCAGGTATTCCATACCGTGGCAGCCCATGCAGTAGTTGACGAACAACTTGGCGCCGTTCTGCAGGCTCACCTTGTCCTGCAGGTTCACCGGCGCGTCCACCACGTGTTCGTTGTGGCCGCCGCCGGCGGCGAACGCCATCACCGGCAGGCAGCTGAAAAGCATTACCGCGACTAGCTTTCTCATCAGTGACCCCCCGTTACGCGTTCAGGAACCGGCTTGGCTTTCTCGAATCGGTGCGCCAGAGGCAGCCCGATGAAGAAGAAGGCGAAGTAGTACACCGTGCCGATCTGCGCCAGGGTCTTGGCCAGGCCCGATGCGGGCTGGGTGCCCAGATAGCCGAGCATCACGAAGTCCGCGGCGAACACCAGCAGCAGGACCTTGCTGAGCCAGCCTTTGTAGCGGATGGATTTAACCGGGTGACGATCCAGCCAGGGCAGCAGGAACAGCACCACGATGCCGCCGCCCATGGCGATCAGGCCCCAGGCCTTGGACGACATGCCGAACCAGTCAATAGTGGTGGCCCGCAGCATGGCGTAGTAAGGGCCGTAGTACCACACCGGCGCGATGTGATCCGGCGTCTTGAGCGGATCCGCCGGCACGAAGTTGGGCTTCTCGATCAGATAGCCGCCGCCGGTGGGGAAGAAGAAGATCACCACGGCGAAGATGATCAGGAAGACGATCACGCCGGGCAGGTCCTTCACGGTGTAGTACGGATGGAACGGGATGCCGTCACGCGGGATGCCGTTTTCATCCTTGTTTTGTTTGATTTCCACGCCGTCCGGGTTGTTGGAACCCACTTCGTGCAGCGCCAGGATGTGCAGGAACACCAGCGCCACCAGCACCAGGGGAATCGCCACCACGTGCAGGGCGAAGAACTTGTTCACCGTGGCGGTGGACAGCAGGTAGTCGCCGCGCACCCAGGTGGTCAGGGCGTCACCGATTTCCTTGGCGTCCTTGGCGTCGATGAACGGCAGAATGTCGAACGGAATCGCGCCGGCCAGGGAAATGATCACCTGGGCGCCCCAGTAGGACATGTTGCCCCAGGGCAGCACGTAGCCGAGGAAGCCTTCGGCCATCAGCGCCACGTAGATCAGCATGCCGAAGATCCACACCAGCTCGCGGGGCGGCTTGTAGGAGCCGTACAGCAGGCCGCGGAACATGTGCAGATAGACCACCGCGAAGAAGGCGGACGCGCCCACCGCGTGCATGTAACGGATCAGCCAGCCCCACTGCACGTCGCGCATGATGAACTCGACGGACTCGAAGCCCTGGCTGGGGGAATAGAACATGGTCAGCCAGATGCCGGTGAGCAACTGGTTGATCAGCACCACCATGGACAACACGCCAAAGTAGTACCAGAAATTGAAGTTCTTCGGAGCGTAGTACTCCGACATGTGCTTCTTATACGCGTTGACGACGGGGAGACGCGCGTCCACCCAGTCGATCAGACCGTTCACCATTCTCATCATGCCTTGGTCTCCCCTTCTTCAGAGCCGACGATCACCACGGACTCACTCAGGTAGGAATGGGGCGGCACCACCATGTTGGTGGGCGCCGGCACGCCCTGGTAGACGCGGCCCGCCAGGTCGAACTTGGAACCGTGGCACGGGCAGAAGAAACCACCCTCCTTGAGTTCAACGGTGGGCTCTTCTTCGTACAGAGGAGAACACCCCAGATGCGTACAGATACCGATCAGAATCAGATATTCTTTTTTGATCGAGCGCCACAGGCTGGACGCGTAGGCAGGCTGCTGGTCTTGTTCGGACTGCGGGTCCTTGAGCTGGTCGTTCAGCGAATCAAGCGCCGAGACCGTCTCTTCGGAGCGGCGGATCACCCACACGGGCTGGCCTCGCCATTCCTGAACCACGCGCTGGCCCATCTCCAGCTTGCTGATATCCACCTGGACCGGAGCCCCCGCGTTTTCAGCTTTGGCGCTGGGCTGCCAGGATTTAACAAAAGGAACCGCCGCGCCTAATGCACCCGCGGCGCCGACCGCGGAGGTCAGGCCGATCAAAAAGGTGCGGCGGCTGGTGTTTACGCCGTCATTGCTCATTGAGAAGTTCTCCCCTTAAATCCCACGCTCGGGGGGTGATCCGAGACTCGAGGTCGGTCCTCGTGCTCCGGGCGGAGTAAGGCGGCGCAAATGTTAATGAAAAAGCCCACATCTGACAACCGGTTATTCCCCACGGGCTAACCGCTAAACCCCTGATTTGCACACAAAAAAAGCCCAGCAAAGCCGGGCTTTTTTCGGGCATGAACGGCTCTGGACGGCCGTCTTAGCGCTTGGAGAACTGCGGACGCTTACGCGCCTTGTGCAGACCCACTTTCTTACGCTCCACGGCGCGGGCGTCACGGGTGACGTACCCGGCGCGGCGCAGGGAACCGCGCAGCTCGCCGTCGTATTCCATCAGCGCACGGGTGATACCGTGACGAATGGCACCGGCCTGGCCGTTGTTGCCACCGCCGCTGACGGTTACGTAGACGTCGAACCGCTCCAGGGCATCAGCCAGCTCGAGAGGCTGACGAACCACCATGCGGTTGGTGTCGCGACCGAAATAAACGTCGAGCGGACGACCATTCACGGTGATGTTGCCGCTGCCCGGGCGAAGAAAAACACGTGCGGCGGCCGTTTTGCGGCGACCTGTTCCGTAGTCGGCGTTTGCAGTTGCCATCGACTGACCTCTTAAATTTCCAGCTGCTGCGGCTGCTGAGCAGTGTGCGGATGCTCGGTGCCGGCGTAGACTTTGAGTTTGCGCAACATGTCGCGGCCCAGGGGGTTACGCGGCATCATGCCTTTCACGGCTTTCTCGATCACCAACTGAGGCTTGGCGTTGATCAGCGTCTCGAAGTTGGCTTCCTTGAGACCGCCCGGGTAGCCGGTGTGGCGGTAGTACATCTTATCGGTGGCTTTTTTGCCAGTGACCGCCACCTTTTCCGCGTTGATCACGACGATGTAATCGCCGGTATCAACGTGCGGGGTGTATTCCGGTTTATGCTTGCCACGCAGCCGGGTGGCGACTTCTGAGGCCAGCCGGCCCAGCGTTTTGCCGGAGGCGTCTACCACATACCAGTCGCGCTTTACGCTTTCCGGTTTGGCGCTGTAGGTCTTCATGGGAGTCTTCCCTAAAAATTGTGCCCTGAATTCATAACGTTACGGGTGATACCAACCCTCCGGCGAGAGCCCGCCGGGCAAGAGGGTGCGAATTGTACTTAACGCCCCCGGCAAAGACAAGCGTAAAGACAGCCCGCCCCCACAATCGGGTATAGTCACCGTTTTGCCGAAGTAAACCTAATTATAGGAGGGAGAGCATGGAGTACCGTCCGCTGGGGCAAACAGACCTCAAAGTCAGCAGCATCTGCCTGGGCACCATGACCTGGGGCAACCAGAACAGCGCCGAGGAAGGCTTCGCGCAGATGGACCTGGCCCTGGACCGGGGCATCAATTTTTTTGATACCGCCGAGATGTACGCGGTGCCCGCCAGCGCCGAAACCTCCGGGCGCACGGAGGAAATCATCGGCCAGTGGTTCGCCAAGACCGGCAACCGCGACAAGGTGGTGCTGGCCACCAAGGCCGCCGGCCCCGGCGACTACGTGAAGCATATTCGCGGCGGACCGCGCCTGAACCAGGATCACCTGGAACGCGCCGTGGAAACCAGTCTGAAACGGCTGCAAACCGACGTCATCGACGTTTATCAGCTGCACTGGCCCGAGCGCACCACCAACTATTTCGGCCGTCTCGGCTACAAACACCGCGAAGACCAGGACGCGGTGCCCATCGCCGACACCGTGGCCGCCCTGAAAAAGCTGGTGGACAGCGGCAAGATCCGCCATTGGGGCCTGTCCAACGAAACCGCCTGGGGCACCATGACCTTTATCCGCGAGGCGGAGAAAATCGGCCTGGCGCCGCCGGTATCGATCCAGAACCCCTACTCCCTGCTCAACCGCAGCTTCGAGGTGGGCCTGGCGGAAGTGGCGCACCGGGAAAACGTGGGCCTGCTGGCCTACTCACCACTGGCGTTCGGCATGCTCACCGGCAAATACCGTGGCGGCCAGTGGCCGGCCAACGCCCGGCTGACCCTGTTCAAGCATTTCGCCCGCTACACCAACGACCAGGCCACCGACGCCACCGAGGCCTATTGCCGCCTGGCCGAAGCGCGCGGCGTCAGCCCCACTCACCTGGCGCTGCAGTTCGTCACCACGCGCCCGTTCGTGACCAGCAACATCATCGGCGCCACCAACCTCAATCAATTGCGCGAGAATCTGGACAGCGTCGATATGGCCTGGGACAAGGAGCTGGAAAAGGAGCTGGAAACGATCCACACGCGCTTCCCCTACCCGGCGCCCTGAAGGGTGGGCCCGCTCCCACCAACCAGGCCCTTGACCCGGGCTTTGGATTGGGCGAATGTGTACGCTGTGTACTTTGAGGGAGCCCCCTACCATGCCCAGCCCACAGCCCAGTTCCATCCGCGTCGGCCGCCGCTATCGCGCCAACCGCCTGGACGGCCCCTATGACGTCCTGGTAATCGGCTCCGGCATCGGCGGCCTGTGCGCCGCCGCCTGCCTCAGCAAGCTGGGCAAGAAAGTCGCGGTGTTCGAGCAGCACTATACCGCCGGCGGCTTCACCCACAGCTACGAACGCAACGGCTACGAGTGGGACGTGGGCGTGCACTACATTGGCGACATGGGCGCCCGCCATACGCTCAGCCGCCGCCTGTTCGACCACATCACCGACGGCAAGCTGCAATGGGCGCCCATGGACGCCTGCTACGACCGCATTTTTCTCGGCGACCGCCACTACGACCTGGTCGCCGGCCCGGACGCCTTCCGCGCCGGGTTGAAACAGGCCTTTCCCGACCAGCACGACGCCATCGACGCTTATATGAAGGCGCTCGACAAAGCCGCTGGCGCCATCAAACCGTTCACCGCCAGCAAGCTGTTGCCCGCGCCGCTGACCGGAGTCGCCCGAAAACTCCTGAACCGGGGCGCCCTGGGCCGCTACAACCGCCCCACCCGCGAGGTACTGGCCGAACTCACCGACGACCCGGAACTGATCGCCGTGCTCACCGGCCAGTGGGGCGACAACGGCCTGCCACCGTCCCGCTCCAGCTTTCTGATCCACGCGCTGATCGCCCGCCACTATTTATATGGCGGCTACTACCCGGTGGGTGGCGCCTCGGAAATCGCCCGCAACGTGATTCCCGTGATCCAGCAAGGCGGCGGCGAGGTGTTCACCTACGCGGACGTGACCAATATCCTGATCGAAAACGGCCGCGCGGTTGGCGTACGCCTGGCCGACGGCCATGAAGAGCGGGCGCCGACGGTGATCAGCGACGCCGGCGTGTTCAACACCTTCACCGGCCTGCTGCCCGACACCGCACCGCGGCACGCGGCCTACCAGAAGCAGCTCGGCCAGGTGCGGCGTTCCATGGCCAGCGCCTGCCTCTACATCGGCCTCAACGACACCGCCGACAACCTGGGCCTGCCGAAAACCAATTACTGGATCTACCCGGACAACGACTACGAAGGCCAGCTGGACCGCGCCCTGGCCGACCCGGACCACCACGACATTCCGCTGACCTACATTTCCTTCCCCAGCGCCAAGGACCCGGACTTCACCCGCCGCTACCCGGGCCGCGCCACCATCGAGATCGTCGCCGCCGCACCGTTCGAGTGGTACCAGCGCTGGGCCGACGCCCCCTGGGGCAAGCGCGGCGACGACTACGAAGCCAAAAAAGAAGCGTTCTCCCAGCGGCTGCTGGAAAAGCTGTTCGAGAAGCATCCCCACCTGCGCGATCATCTGGACTACTACGAACTGTCCACGCCGCTCTCCACCGCGCACTTCTGCCGGTACCCGGAGGGGGAAATCTACGGTCTGGACCATGACCCCGCGCGTTTCGAACAGGACTGGCTGCGTCCCAAGACCAAGGTGCCCGGGCTCTACCTCACCGGCCAGGACATCCTCACCTGCGGGGTGGGCGGCGCTTTGGTCGGCGGCTTGATGACCACCCTGGCGATCAGCGGCCGGCGCGGCCTGCCGCTGGCCAAGCGCATGCTCGTCTGAGGCGCGCGTTCCGATGCGCTTCTGGCTGCTTTGCGTGTTGCTCGCGCCGCTGCTGATCGTTCAGGCTCGGCGCACCCGCCGGGACACCCCGCGCCTGCCGGAAGCGGGCGGCGTGGACCGTGGCCGCGAAGGCCACGGCGACGGTCCGCCGCTGCGCCTGCTGGTGGTGGGCGAGTCCACCGCCGCCGGTGTCGGCGTCGCCGAACACCGCCACGGCCTGGGCGCGCACCTGGCACGGACCCTCGCCGACACCCGGCGGGCCCCGGTGAACTGGCGGGTGATCGGCGTCAACGGCATCCACGCCCAGGGACTCAACCGGCACCTCGCCGGCATGCCGCCGCCGGACGCGGATCTGGCGATCATCAGCCTGGGCGTCAACGACACCACCGGCGTCACCCGCCCGAGCCGCTACCGCCAGCACCTCGCCGACCTGATCGGCACCCTGAGACGGGACCGGCCGGACCTGCCGGTGTACCTGCTCGCCGTACCGCCGATGCAGCACTTCACCGCCCTGCCCCGGCCGCTGCGCGACCTGCTCGGCCAACGGGCCGCGCAACTGGACCGCGTCCAACGGACCCTGGCCTCGCAAATGCCGAACGTGCACCACCTCGCCTACCCGGTGATCGCCGACCCCACCTACCTGGCCGAGGACGGCTACCACCCCTCGGAAAAAGGCTACGCCTACATCGCCGGGCAGGTCGCCCGACAACTGACGCACGCCGCCGACGAGCCCGGCGTCACGACGTCGCCGTAACCGCGATACGCCGGCGCACCTTCACCGCCGGCTCGCGCGCCGCGCCCGGTTCACGCTTTTCCGCCGGCGCCTGGCCGAAGGCGCACACCACCCTCGCCGATGTCGCATCCAACTCACCCTGCGGCACGCCGTCCGGATTGTCCGGATGCGAGCACCAGATACCCGGCCCGTAAAGCGTGCGCCTCACCCTGGTGTCGCCGTACCGGCAGCCGCTGCAACATTTCAATTTCATCCCTGGCTCCCTTCCTTGTCCTCGCTTGTCTGTCCCCTTTTTCCATCGGAACACTGTGATTCTTAAAGTACGCCAGAGCGTCTCAGAGCCATACCCGCGTCGTAAAGCGAATATGAAAAGGGCGCAATAAAAAAGGCGAACCCGAGGGTTCGCCTTTTCTGGGTGGCGGCAACGGGAACGCTGCCGACCTCTTCTCAGCGGCGGCGCTTAGAACTGGTAGTTCAACTGCGCGCCGATCACGTTGGCATCCAGCTCGTAGGTGCCGTCGAGGACGGCGGGAGCACGGCTGTCTTTATAGATGTCGGCGTCATCCACGAAGATGTGGGCGTAGGCGACATCGATGCTGAGGTTGTCGGCGGGCTTGAAGCCGGCGCCGATGGTCGCCCAAATGCGGTCGGAGTCAGGCGAGATGGCGGAGCGGTTGTCGCTGCTCTGGGTGGACTCTTCCTTGGCCAGGCCGAAGCGCAGCACGGTGTCGTTGTGCAGGGTGTGACGCACGCCCGCGGAGTAGCGGGTGGTGTCTTCCCAGTTGAACTCTTCGATGGCCGGGTTGGGCAGGCCCACACCAGCGACTGTTTGAGTACCGGAATGATCGATTACCAAGCGATCCAGGCTGCTCCAGTCGGTACGTTCCACACCGAGCAGCAGCTGAGTGCGGTCGGTGAGGTCACCGGCGTAGGACAGCTGCAGCACGGCCGGCAGGTCCAGGCTGGTTTCACCGGAATACTGACCTGCCAGCCCATTCACGATAAAACCAGGCGTACCAGTTGGGAAGGCACCCGGCTTGAAGGTGATGTCGCCGTCGATGTCGTAGCTGATTTCGGAGCGATAAGCCACGCCGAAGTGGTTGTACTCGTCCGGGCTGTAGGTCAGGCCGACGTTCCAGCCGAAGGCGTCGTCGTCGCCTTCCAGACGGGTGGCGGCGTTCTCAATATCCGCCTCGATCTGCTGGTAGTTGACGCCGGCGCCGAGGCGCAGGTTATCGGTGATCTGGATGCCCACCGCCGGGTTGATGTTGATGGTCTGAACATCGGAGGTCTGGGCGTAGAAGTCACCGGACGCGGGGACGCCGGTCGGCGACAGGGCGTTACCCCAGTTGTCTTCGTATTCGATCTTGGTGCCGTAGGGGGCGTTGATGCCCAGGCCGAAGGTTACGCGGTCGTTGAACGGCATGGCCATGAAAACGCTGCCGACGAACGGCTCCACGTCTTCGAAATCACCGGGGCCGGAGGCACCGTTGGCTTTGAAGGTGGTGTCGATCCATACCTGGTGGGCGGCGATGGACACCTCGGCGGTGTTCAGGCCGGCCAGGGTGGCGGGGTTGTACCATTGGTTGGTGGCGTCCTCGCTGAGTACCGCGGAGCCGGCATAGGCGGTGCCCATGGCGGATACGGACTGATACGACACGCCAAAACCGGAAGCGGCGGCGGTACCGGATGCCAGTGACAGCACGGAACCGGCGATCAATGCGCCTCTTATTTTCATAATGTTCTCCATCAAATCGAGCCTAAAACGGCGCCCAGCCCGTCTTTCCGCTGGCATGGGGCACCATAAAATTACCGGGTTTTACACCGGTGGCGTAAGAATAAACTCGCACCCCAGCAGGGAGAAGCCGGGGAATGTAAAACTGGCGGTTTTTTGATGAATAAAGGCGACCGGTCGGTCGCCTTTTCAGAGCGTGACGGCCGGCCAGGGCCCACGCGGGCTCCCTGCGGCCGGGCATCAACCGGCCAGCAGAGCGCGGGCGATGATGGTCTTCATGATCTCGTTGGTGCCGCCGTAAATACGCTGTACACGGGCGTCGGCGTACATGCGGGCGATCGGGTATTCCCACATGTAACCGTAGCCGCCGTGCAGCTGCAGACACTCGTCGATGATCTCGCACTGCAGGTCGGTGACCCAGTACTTGGCGCCGGCGGCGGTGGGGATGTCCAGCTCCTTCTTGAGGTGCATCTCCAGGCAGCGGTCCACGTAGGCGCGGGCCACGTCGAGCTTGGTGCGCAGCTCGGCCAGTTTGAACTGGGTGTTTTGGAAATCGGCGACGCGCTGGCCGAACGCCTTGCGCTCCTTCACGTAGTCCAGGGTGTGCTGAAAAGCGCTTTCCGCCATGGCCAGGCCGTTGATGGCGATGCCGAGACGTTCCTGGGGCAGTTCCTGCATCAGGTAGATGAAGCCCATGCCTTCGTCGCCGATCAGGTTTTCCGCCGGCACTTTCACATCCTGGAAGAACAGCTCGGAGGTGTCCTGGGCTTTCATGCCCACTTTCTTCAGGTTCTTGCCTTTCTGGAAGCCTTCCATGCCCTCTTCGACGATCAGCAGGCTGGTGCCCTTGGCGCCTTTGCTGGGATCGGTCTTGGCCACCACGATCACGATGTCGGCGTTCTGGCCGTTGGTGATGAAGGTCTTGGAGCCGTTGAGGATGTAGTGGTCCCCGTCCTTCACGGCGTTGGTCTTGACGCCCTGCAGGTCGGAGCCGGCGCCCGGCTCGCTCATGGCGATGGCGCCGATCAGCTCGCCGCTGACCATCTTCGGCAGCAGGCGCTGTTTCATTTCCTCGGAGCCGTAGTGCTCGATGTAGGGGGCCACGATTTCGGTGTGCAGGCCCCAGCCGATACCGGTCAGGCCGGCGCGGGAGATTTCCTCGCTGACCACCACGCTGTAGAGGAAGTCGGCGCCGATGCCACCGTACTCTTCGCTCACCATGGGGCACAGGAAGCCCTGCTCGCCGGCCTTACGCCAGAGTTCCTTGGGAACCTGGCCGGTCTGCTCCCATTCTTCGTGGTGGGGAACAGCTTCGTTTTCCAGGAACTTGCGGACGGTGTCGCGGAACGTTTCGTGGTCGGAACTGAACAGGGTACGGGGGATCATTGTGGTCTCCGGTTGACTCGAACTGGAGACAGAGTGTCTAGCCCCCGGGAACCGGGGGCAATGACCAAAACGCTCAGGCCAGGTGCTCGCGCGCTAGGTAATCCTGGGATTGCATCTCCAGCAGGCGTGAACGGGTGCGTTCGAACTCGAACTCCAGGCGGCCGCCGGCGTAGAGGTCCTCGATCGGTGTTTCCGCCGCCACCACCAGCTTCACGCCCCGGTCATAGAACTCGTCGACCAGATTGATGAAGCGGCGCGCGCGGTCATCACTGCCTGCCCCCATGCGTTCCACGCCGGAAATCAGCACGGTGTGGAACTCGCGGGCGATTTCGATGTAATCGTTCTGGCTGCGGGGGCCGTCACAGAGGGCCCGGAAATCGAACCAGACCACATCGTCGGTGGATTTCACCGTGGCGATCTTGCGCCCTTCCACCAGAATATTGCCCTGCTCCCGGTGGCGGCCGTGCCCCGGCGCGAGCGCGGCGAAGCGCTCGGCCATGAAACGGTCCGCTTCGGCGCCCAACGGGCAGTGGAACAGCTCCGCCTGCTCCAGCAGCCGCAGGCGGTGATCGTGACCGCCGTCCACGTTCATCACCCGGGTATGGAGCTTGAGCGCCTCGATGGCGGGCAGAAAACGGGCCCGTTGCAAACCGTCCTTGTACAGGCCGTCGGGCTCGATGTTGGAGGTGGTCACCAGGGTGACGCCCTGATCGAACAGGGTCTGCATCAGGGTGCCGAGGATCATGGCGTCGGTGATGTCGGTGACGAAGAACTCGTCGAAACACAGCACCCGGTAACGGTCCGCGAATTCCTTGGCGATGCTGGTCAGCGGGTTTTTCTCGCCCTGGCGGTCACGCAGCTGGCGGTGCACTTTCTGCATGAAACGGTGAAAGTGCATGCGCCGCTTTTCCTCGAACGGCAGGCACTCGAAGAACACATCCATCAGGTAGGTTTTGCCGCGCCCCACGCCGCCCCACATATACAGGCCTCTATAGGGCTGGCGCTTGCTTTTGCGCAGGCGCGCCAGCAGCCCCTTGGCGGGCTGATCCTCAAGCAAGCGATGGTATAGATGGTCGAGCGCGCGCACCGCCTCTTCCTGGGCCGGGTCGCGCACGAATTCGGGGCGGGCCAGATCGGCCTGATACTTCTCGAGAGGCGTCATGATGTCCCGGGATGGTGAACGGCGGGTCAATGTAGCGTTCCCGGGCACGGGTGACAAGACGGGCCCGGGAGGCGCCGGTTCACGGCAGCCGCGAGGTGGCCACTTCGTGGAGGTTGACCAGCTGGCCGTGGAAAAAATGGCCGCTGTCCGGGAAGCGGATCAGGTCCGGGCTCAGGGCGGTGTTCTCCGCCCAGCGGAACACCTTGTCCGCCGGCACCACTTCGTCGTCCTCGCCCTGCACCACGGTAACCGGGCAACCGACATTCTCGATCGCCTCGAAGCCGTAGTGATGCACCGGCGGAGCCACCAGGAACAAAGCCGCCGGCGCCTCGCCATTGGCGGCCAGCACCTCGGCGCCGCGGGCCGCCACGAAACTGCCGAATGAGAAGCCCGCCAGCCACAGGCGGGTGCCGGGGTACTTCTTGGTGAGCCAGCGGTGCACGGCGATCAGATCTTCCACTTCGCCGATGCCGTCGCTGTAGGCGCCCTGGCTTTCGCCGACGCCGCGGAAGTTGAAGCGCAGGGCGGCGGCGCCGGCGTCCCGGGCGGCGCGGATCAGGGTGGTGACCACCTTGTTGTCCATGGTCCCGCCGAATTGCGGGTGCGGGTGGCAGACGATGGCGATCATGGCGGGGTGTTCCGTTTCCCCTTCGAGCACCGCTTCCAGGGTGCCTTCCGGACCCTCCAGGGCCAGCCGGTCACGACTCATGGTTTCCTCCCGATACAATTTCCGGAGCGCTTTTCTTGGCGCGGCAACTAGGACTGTGCTGCAATGTGCTGGCTAAGGAGTATGACATGGATATGCTGACAACCCACCTGCTCTCTTTCCTCGCCGGCCTGGTGATCGGCGCCGGTGTTTTATACTGGCTGATGCCCGCGCGCCGTCAGGGCAGCCAGTTGATTCGCGAGCGCGAAGAAGCCCGCAACGCGCTCAATGATTACCGGGACCAGGTGGATCGCCATTTCCTGGAAACCGCCGATCTGGTCAACGAGCTGACCCAGTCCTACCGGGCGGTGCATCAGCATCTGTCCCAGGGCGCCCACGGTCTGTGCAGCGAGGCGGGCCGTCGCAAGGCGGCGGCCAAGAGCCTGGACGCGGCGTTCGAGCCGGACACCCCGGCGTCCCAGCCGCTGGATTACGCGCCCAAGGCCCAGGGCACCCTGTCCGAGGACTTCGGGCTGGGCAAGAAGAAAGCCGACGGGCCCTACAGCCCGGTGGACAGCGAACACGAAGAGCCCGCCGCGGTGGTGGCGCCGCCCCGGGATTACGCGGATGTGGGCAGCGATGATGATGACAGTGACAAGCCGCGCTGAGTTAGCGATTTAGAGAGGACTCTGGGATCCTGCCGGCCGGCTTTGCCGGCCTTTCGCGGGCTGGGCCCGCTCCCACAGGGGCCCGCTCCCACAACTCTCCGCTTCCACAGCGGAGGCATAAAAAACCCGGCGTTGAGCCGGGTTTTTATTTGCCTGAAGAGCGCGGGCTTAGCGGGCCGAGTGGCCTTTCAGCTCCACCTTCACCTTCTCATGGTCCTGAAGGCCCTGGTAGTAGTTGCGCAGCACTTCCAGAACTTCCGGGCGGCTGAAGTTGTCCGGCACGTCGCCGCCTTCGCTGAGCAGCTTGCGCAGCTTGGTGCCGCTGACCAGAACGCGGTCCTCGGCGGTGTGCGGGCAGGTGCGCATGCTGGCCATGGTGCCACACTTGTCGCACCAGAAGGTCCAGTCGATCTTCAGCGGCTGGGTGATCAGCGCATCGTTGGGGATTTCGTCGAAGATGTGGTGCGCGTCGAAGGGGCCGTAGTAGTCGCCCACGCCAGCGTGGTCACGGCCGACGATCAGGTGCGAGCAGCCGTAGTTCTGACGGAACAGGGCGTGCAACAGGGCCTCGCGGGGGCCGGCGTAGCGCATGTCCAGCGGGTAGCCGGATTGCACCACGGTGTTCTCAACGAAGTAATGCTCGACCAGGGTGCTGATCGCTTCCTGGCGCACTTCCGCCGGGATATCGCCGGGCTTCAGGTTGCCCAGCAGCGAGTGCACCATCACGCCGTCGCAGATCTCGATGGCGATTTTGGCCAGGTGCTCGTGGGAGCGGTGCATGGGGTTTCGGGTCTGGAAGGCGGCCACGGTTTTCCAGCCGCGCTCTTCGAACATGGCGCGGGTTTCGGTGGGCGTCATGTAGATGCCGGCGTACTTCTCGGGGAAGTCGCCCTGGCTGAACACCTTCACCGGACCGGCCAGGTTGACGTCGCCCTGGGCGAGGACCATTTTCACGCCCGGGTGCTCTTCGTCGGTGGTCTTGAACACCTGCTGGCACTCATGGGCCTTATCGATGGTGTACTTCTCGGTGACCGTCATGGAGCCCATGATGTCGCCGTTGTCGTCCACCAGCGCCACCTCGGCACCGTCGGCGAGGCCGTCGGCGGTGGCCTGGTCGGTGGACAGGGTGATCGGGATCGGCCAGAACACGCCGTTGGCGAGCGCCATGTTGTCGCATACGCCCTGCCAGTCGGCCTGGCCCATGAAGCCGTCCAGCGGAGTGAAACCGCCGATGCCGAGCATGATCAGGTCGCCGCGCTCGCGGGAACTGAGGGTGATTTTCGGCAACGCCTCGGCGGCGGCCAGGGCACTTTCCCGTTCCGCGCCTTCCAGCAGCAGAATGTTCAGCGTCTCGCTGCCGTGGGGTTTCACCAGTTGCGACATGTTCACTCCCTAGATGGTCGGTTGTGTCTGTAGTGGCGGCGGATTATACCGGCCCGTGTCCGGCGCCCTCCACCGCTGCTAAGAACTTTCGGTTTGGTGCTTATAGCCAAGCTGCAGGCCAGCCGCTAGGCCCACGGAACCCGCAACTTAACCGGGGCTTGTTCGAGTTCGATCTCGGCGGGCAGCCAGCCCACCGGGTCGCCGTCCGCCTGCAAGGGTTCCAACCCGGGGGCGGTGACGGTGATCTTTTCGGCGCTCAACGACGCGACGCCGTCGACGCGCTCCATGCGCCCCACCACCAGTGCCGCCAGGCAACGCAGCAGGAAGGCCAGCCCGGGCCGCTGGAACATCAACACCTGCAGGCTGCGCTTGGACAATCCGGCTTCACGGCTGAGCACGAAGCTGCCGCCGTAATAGCGGCCATTGGTGATCACCGCGGAAAAGCAGTCCAGCGGCCGGCCGTCCACGCTGATCCGGTAGCGTATCTGACCGTAACGGAACAGCTGGCGGATCATGCTGATCACGTACGCCAGCTTGCCCACCCGGCGTTTCAGGATCAGATCGACCTGATCCACCACCCAGGCGTCGTAGCCGATGCCCGCCATCACCATGAAGCGGCGGCCGTTGAGCCGCGCCGGCGTGACGTTCAGGGTGCGGCCGTCCAGCACCACTCTGGCGGCGGCGTCCGGGCGCCGGGGAATCGACAGCTCCCGGGACAGCACATTGGCGGTGCCAATCGGGAACAGCGCCAGCGCCACGCCCGGGTTCAGGCCGTTGATCACGTCGTTGGTGGTGCCGTCACCGCCGGCCGCCACCACGCATTCGCCCTGGTCCGCCAGGCCGCGCAGATAGCGAGTGGCGTCGCCCGGTGAGCGGGTGTGATACAGCCGCACCTTGCCCCCGCCCTCTTCCAGCGCGCGCACGAAATGGCGCAGCCGCCGTGCCCTGCCGCCCCCGGCGGTAGGGTTGTAAATCACCGTGATGTTCATGCGTTCCCGTACTGCCGAAGAGGCGCTGCTCTACACCGGGTTATCGATGTCGATAAAAATGTGTTCCAGCCCGTATTCGTTGGCGAGCCAGTCCCCCACCGCCTGCACGCCGTAACGCTCGGTGGCGTGATGGCCGCAGGCGAAATAATGAATGCCGGTTTCGCGGGCGAAATGAGTGGTGGGCTCGGAGATCTCACCGCTCAGGTAGGCGTCCACGCCGAGGGCGCGGGCCTGCTCGATAAAGCCCTGGGCGGCGCCGGTGCACCAGGCCAGGGTCTCGATTTCGTCCTCGCCGTCGCCGATGTGCAACGCCTCGCGCCCCAGCACCGATTCCACATGGACGGCAAAATCGCGGGCGCTCATCGGGTCGTCCAGCCGTCCGACGTTACCGATCGACAACGGATTGTCCGCTTCCATGCCGCCTTCGATACGCAGCCCCAGCCGCCGCGCGAGCTGGGCATTGTTGCCCAGTTGCGGGTGCGCATCCAGGGGCAGATGGTAGGCGAACAGGCTGATGTCGTGGCGCAGCAGGCTTTGCAACCGCTGCTTCTTCATGCCGCGCACGCGCTGGTCTTCGTTTTTCCAGAAGTAGCCGTGGTGCACGAAGATGGCGTCCGCCTCTTCCACGATGGCGGCGTCGATCAGCGCCTGGCAGGCGGTGACACCGGTCACCAGCCGCCGCACCTGTTCCCGGCCTTCCACCTGAAGGCCGTTGGGGCAGTAGTCGCGGAACCGCGACGCCTGCAGTTCGCTATCAAGAAGAGTGAGAAGATGGTCTCGTTTAAGCATGGGCCCAACCTGCCACCGATCTGCTAACATTGCGCGCAGTCTACATGATTCCCGGGGGCGGAGGCTTGGATAAGTGTTAACAGGCCCGTTATTAAAACTGTTTCGATTTCTGGCGTTGCCGGTGGCCGCCGGTCTGGCCGTGGGCCTGTCGGTGCTGTGGTGGTACGAGTACGGCCCTGGAGCGCGCCAGGCCGGGCCGACGCCGGTGGCCACGGCGCCCCGCGCGGACAGCTACGCGGACGCGGTGGCCCGGGCCGCGCCGGCGGTGGTCAACGTCTATACCACGCAGATCGTCACCCGTGGCGGCGAACGGCTCAGCGATGACCCCCTGTTCAACCGCTTCATGGAACGGCCGCGCCGCGAGCGGGCCCTGGCCAGCCTGGGCTCCGGGGTGCTGGTGTCCTCCAAGGGCTATGTGCTGACCAGCTACCATGTGATCCGCGACGCGGATGAAATTCTGGTGGCCCTGCGCGACGGCCGCGACGCCCCGGCGCGGGTGGTGGGCACCGACCCGGAAACCGATCTGGCCTTGCTGCAGATCGCCCTGGAAAACCTGCCGCAAATCGAGCTGAACGGGCCCCAGCCGGTCAGCGTGGGCGACGTGGTACTGGCCATCGGCAACCCGCTGGGCGTAGGCCAGACCGTGTCCATGGGCATCGTCAGCGCCACCGGCCGCACTCACCTGGGCATCGCCACCTTCGAGAATTTCATCCAGACCGACGCGGCCATCAACCGGGGCAACTCCGGCGGCGCGCTGATCAACACCCGGGGGCACCTGATCGGCATCAACACCGCCATCCTGTCCTCGGACGGCAACTGGCAGGGCATCGGCTTCGCCACCCCGGCGTCGATCGCCAGCGAAGTGATGTCCGACCTGATCGAACACGGCCGGGTAATCCGCGGCTATCTGGGCGTCACCGTCCAGGACATCAACCCCACCCTGGCGGAAACCTTCGGCATGGAGGACGTGGTCGGCGGCGTGGTCACCGAGGTGGTCTCCGACAGCCCCGCGCAACAGGCCGGCCTGCAAGCTGGCGACGTGCTGGTCGGCATCAACGGTGAAACCATGAAGGACGGCTACGAAGCCATGAACCGCATCGCCGGCACCGAGCCCGGCACCAGACTGACCCTGAACGTACGCCGCAACACCCAGGAACTGGCCCTCGAAGTGACCATCGGCACGCGCCCACCCGCAAACGAAAGCTAAGAAGAGCAGTTAATAGTTAGCAGTGAATGGTTAATAGCGAACCCCGTCGGGCGCTCAGGCCTATCTGAGAGGTGGTTTCGCTGTTAACTATTAACTATTAACTATTAACTGCCGAGGATGTCTTCCAGCGCCTCGGTGAGCTCCCGATTCTGATCGGGGCGCCCCACCGTTATCCGCAGATGATCCTGGATGCGTTCGGGTTTGCCGAAGTGGCGGACGATGATGCCGCGTTCGCGCAGGGCCGCCGCCAGGTCGGCGCCGGCGCGGGTGGCGTGGCGGCAGAACAGGAAGTTGGCCGCCGAGGGAAGCACCTGGAATCCCATGGCTTCCAGTGCGCGGCGCAGGGTTTCACGCTCTTCGATCACCAGTTCGCGGCCACGCTGGAAAAAGTCCTCGTCCTCGAAGGCGGCCTTGCCGGCGGCGATCGCCAGCCGGTCCAGAGGGTAGGAATTGAAGCTGTTCTTGATCCGCTCCAGCCCTTCGATCAATTCCGGATGCCCCACCGCGAAGCCGATGCGCACCCCGGCCAGCGACCGGGACTTGGACAGCGTCTGGGTGACCAGCAGATTGGGGTACCGGTCCACCAGCGCGATGGCGCTGTCGCCGCCGAAATCCACGTAGGCTTCGTCGATCACCACCACCGATTCCGGATTGGCGGCGAGCACGGTCTCGATGGCGTCCAGCGGCAGCAGCCGGCCGGTGGGCGCATTGGGGTTGGGAAAGATGATGCCGCCGTTGGGGGCGCTGTAGTCCGCCGGCTCAATGGCCAGGTTGTCGTCGAGCGGCACCGGACGATAGTCGATATCGTAGAGCCCGCAGTACACCTTATAGAAGCTGTAGGTGATATCCGGGAACAGCAGCGGACGGTCCTGCTTGAACAGGCCGTAAAAGATGTGCGCCAGCACCTCGTCGGAGCCGTTACCGACGAACACCTGGTCGCGGGTCACACCGTGGTAGGCGGCGATGGCGTCCTTGAGCTCGGTGGCGTCCGGATCCGGGTAGAGCCGCAGGCGGTCGTCGGCGGCGGCGCGGATCGCCTCGATCACCTTGGGTGAAGGGCCCAGGGGATGCTCGTTGGTATTGAGCTTCACCAGCCGCGCCATTTTCGGCTGCTCGCCGGGCACGTAGGGCTGCAGATCGCGGACGAAGGGGCTCCAGAATTTGCTCATACCGGCTTTTTGATCCTCATTTCGGCGCTGCGGGCATGGGCGGTGAGGCTCTCCGCCCGAGCCAGCGCCGAGGCGATGCCGCCCAGCTCGCTGGCCCCTTCCGGCGAGCAGCCGATCAAGGAGCTGCGCTTCTGGAAGTCATACACGCCCAGCGGCGACGAGAACCGCGAGGTGGCGCTGGTGGGCAGCACGTGGTTGGGCCCGGCGCAGTAATCGCCGAGCGCCTCCGGCGTGTGGCGGCCCAGAAAAATAGCACCGGCGTGGCGCACTTTTTTCGCCCACGCCTCGGCGTCGTCCAGGGACAGTTCCAAGTGCTCCGGACAGATCCGATTGACCACCTCCATGGCCTGATCGAGATCGTCCACCTGGATCAGGGCGCCCCGGTTGGCCATCGACGTGCGGATCACGGTTTCCCGCTCCAGAGTCGGCGCCAGGCGTTCCATGGCCTCTTCCACCCGGGCGAGGAAATCCGCGTCCGGGCTGACCAGAATCGACTGCGCTTCCTCGTCGTGCTCGGCCTGGGAAAACAGGTCCATGGCGATCCAGTCCGGGTCGGTCTTGCCGTCGCAGACCACCAGAATCTCCGAGGGACCGGCGATCATGTCGATGCCCACCTTACCGAACACCTGACGCTTGGCCTCGGCCACATAGATGTTGCCGGGACCGACGATCTTATCCACCGCCGGCACCGTCTCGGTGCCGAACGCCAGTGCTCCCACCGCCTGGGCGCCGCCCAGGGTGAAGAAACGCTCGACGCCGGCCACCGCCGCCGCCGCCAGCACCATATCGTTGAGCTCACCGTCCGGCGCCGGGCTGACCATGACGATCTCGCCCACGCCGGCGACGCGGGCGGGCAGCGCGTTCATCAGCACCGAGCTGGGATAGGCGGCCTTGCCGCCGGGTACGTAGATGCCGGCGCGGTCGAGCGGGGTGACCTGCTGACCGAGCAAGGTGCCGTGGGCGTCGCGGTAATCCCAGGAGTCCTGCTTCTGGCGCGCGTGGTAATCGCTGATCCGTTCGGCGGCCGCTTCCAGAGCCCGGCGCTGCTCGGCGGGCAGGCGCTTGAGCGCCGCTTCCAGCTGCGCCCGCTCCACGGTCAGGTCCGCCATGGAGCCGGCCTCGCGACGGTCGAAGCGGTTGGTGTACTCGACCACCGCGGCGTCGCCGCGCCGGGCCACGTCGCGCAGAATGCCGCGCACCCGCTCGCCCACTTCCTCATCGCGCTCTTCGCTCCAGGCGGTGAGCGCCATCAGGCGGGGCAGGAAATCCGCGTCGTTAGCGTTTAAACGGTTGGTCTTCATGCTGTTTCCCGGCGTTGCTCCACGGCCTGCTCGAGTTTATCAAGAATCGCCTGGATCGCGGCGTGACGGGTTTTCATGCTGGCCCGGTTGACCACCACCCGGGACGAAATGTCGTCGGCAATGGTCTCGGTGGGTTCCAGGCCATTGGCACGCAGGGTGTTGCCGGTGTCGACGATGTCCACGATGCGGTCCGCCAGACCCACCAGCGGCGCCAGTTCCATGGCGCCGTAAAGCTTGATGATCTCGGCCTGCTTGCCCTGTTGGGCGAAATAGCGGCGCGCCACATTGACGAACTTGGTGGCCACCCGCAGGCGCCCGCTCACCGGCGGCGCGTCCTTCAACGCCGCCACCATCAATTTGCAGCGGGCGATTTCCAGGTCGAGCGGCTCGAAGATACCCTCGGCGCCGTTCTCCATCAGCACATCCTTGCCGGCCACGCCCAGATCGGCGCCGCCGTGTTGCACATAGGGCGGCACGTCGGTGGCGCGGATGATGATGATCTGTACGTCATCGCGAGTGGTGTCGAAGATCAGCTTGCGGGACGCGGAGGGGTCCTCCAGCAATTCAATGCCGGCGTGCTTGAGCAGCGGCAGCGTCTCGTCAAGGATGCGGCCCTTTGAAAGGGCGATAATCAGCGGTTTATCGGACATGTCGGTTTCCATCGGCGCCGCGCGTCAGCCGGGTACGCGGCGAATCACGGCGCCCAGCGATTGCAGTTTTTCTTCGATGCACTCGTACCCCCGGTCGATATGGTAGATACGCTGCACGCTGGTGTCGCCCTCGGCGACCAGGGCGGCGATCACCAGCGACGCCGAGGCACGCAGGTCGGTGGCCATCACCGGCGCGCCGGTCAGGCTGGCCACGCCACGACAGATGGCGGTGTTGCCCTGCACTTCGATATCGGCGCCCATGCGGTTCATTTCCTGCACGTGCATGAAGCGGTTCTCGAACACCGTTTCGACGATGGTGCCGGTGCCCTCCGCCACGGTATTGAGCGCGGTGAACTGGGCCTGCATGTCGGTGGGCATGGCCGGATACGGCGCGGTGCGCAGATTGACCGCTTTCGGCCGGCGGCCTTCCATGTCCAGGCTGATCCAGTCGTCGCCGGTTTCGATTTTAGCGCCGGCCTGCTTGAGCTTCTGCAGCACCGCGTCGAGCAGGCCCGGGTCGGTGTCCTTGCACTTGATGCGGCCGCCGGTGATGGCGGCGGCGATCAGGTAGGTCCCGGTTTCAATACGGTCGGCGATCACGTCGTGGTGGCAGCCACCCAGTTTCGCCACGCCTTCCACCGTGATGGTGTCGGTGCCGGCGCCGCTCACCTTGCCGCCCATGCGGTTGATGAAGTTGGCCAGATCCACCACTTCCGGTTCGCGCGCGGCGTTTTCCAGCACCGTGGTGCCGTCCGCCAGCGCCGCCGCCATCAGCAGGTTCTCGGTGCCGGTCACGGTGACCGTGTCCATGACGATACGCGCGCCTTTGAGGCGGCCGTTGGATTTGGCGTGCACGTAGCCGTTGGCCACCGTGATCTCGGCGCCCATGGCCTCCAGGCCGCGCAGGTGAATGTCCACCGGCCGCGAGCCGATCGCGCAGCCGCCGGGCAGCGACACCGAGGCTTCACCGAAGTGGGCGACCATCGGCCCCAGCACCAGAATCGAGGCGCGCATGGTCTTGACCAGCTCGTAGGGCGCGGTGAGCTCCTGGATAGTGTTGGGGTTCACTTCCACGTTGAGCTTGTCGTCGATCACCACGTGCACGCCCATGCGGCCGAGCAGCTCGATCAGGGTGGTCACGTCCTGCAGATGGGGCAGGTTGCCCACCGTGACCGGCTCGCCGGCCAGCAGCGTGGCGGCCAGGATCGGCAGCGATGAGTTCTTGGAACCGGATATGCGGATTTCGCCGTCGAGACGCCGACCGCCGGTGATGATCAATTTGTCCATGGAGCTTCCTACGCGGAAAAGACGGTACGGTCAGGCAAGGCCCATTTTCTGGGCTTTTTCCCACTCGGCACGGGTAAAGGTTTTGATCGAGACGGCATGAATGGAGTTATCGGCGATCTGCGGATTGATGCAGCCGTATACGAGCTGCTGTTTCTTCACCGGCATCAGGCCTTCGAAGGCATCGGATATCACGCGGATCAGAAAGCGGTCACCTTCCCCTTCCACGGCCACATCGGCATCCTCGAAACCGGCTTCCACCAGCGCCTTCACGTCTTCCGACTTCATGATCACTCCTCGTTTCAATGAACGGGTAATGATACGCGAGGGCGCGGTGGCTTGTCATTGCGGCCGGTCGCGGGATCAGGAGCCGCTTCCGGTCTCCACGTCGACCTTCTCTTCCAGATCGGCGCTTTCCGCGGACCAGCTCTCGATCACCTTGTCCAGGTCACCGAGCTGCTGCATGGACTGGGCGAACTGAGCCCGGTAGACGTCGCGCAGGTCCAGCCCGTTGACGTACACATTGACCACCTTCCACCGGTCGTCGGACTGGAACAGGGTGAAATACACCGGAATTACCTTACCGTCGTTGGTGGTGCCTTCCAGCCGCACGCGGGCGTAGTTGCCCTTACGGTCTTCCTCGCGCATCGGCAGCACGCGGATCTCCTGGCCCTGATAAAGCGTCACGCCGGAGGCGTAGGTGTTGATCAGGCTGTTCTTGAACACGTCCAGGAACTGATACTTCTGGTCCCGGCTGGCCTGGTCGAAATGCTCACCCATGACCATGCGGGTGATGCGTTTGAAATCCACCAGCGGCACCAGCTCCTCGCGAACCAGTTCGCGAGCGTAGCTTTCGTCCTTTTCCAGTCGCTCGCGCTCGGCGTCGATCCGGCTGGTCATGCGCTCCACGGTCTCCTGGACCAGCTCGCGGGGGTCCTGGGCGGCCTGGGCGAAACCCGCCAGACCCAGCATCACCAGCGCCATCACAGTCGCCAAGCGTTGTTTAACGGTCATACGTCACTCCCTGTCGTGTCTGAGGTGCTCGTTTTTACGGTGTTCGTCCCGAGCTGTCCAGCCAAGGCCTCTATCTACAATCAATTGGAACATCGGAACGCTTCAGGGTTCCAAGGGCAGTCAGCGGCGCCCCGGCCAGTGTATAATCTCCGCCAGCGAGGAGACACGAATCATTATGAGTCATAACCACATCGCCACCGCCCGCCGTGTTCTGGACGTGGAAGCACGCGCCGTGGCCGCGCTCGGCGAGCGCGTCAGCGACACCTTCGAGCAAGCCTGCGAACTGTTGTTGAGCTGCAAGGGCCGGGTGATCGTGACCGGCATGGGCAAAAGCGGGCATATCGGCAGCAAACTGGCCGCCACCCTGGCCAGCACCGGCACCCCGTCGTTCTTCGTGCACCCCGGCGAGGCGTCCCACGGCGATCTGGGCATGATCACCGCCGAGGACGCGGTGCTGGCGCTGTCCAATTCCGGCGAAACCGGTGAAATTCTCACCATTATCCCGGTCATCAAACGCAAGGGGGCGGTGCTGATCAGCATGACCGGCCGGCCGTCATCCGCCCTGGCGCAGCTCTCCGACGTGCATCTCGACGTGGCCGTGGAGGAAGAGGCCTGCCCGCATAATCTGGCGCCCACCACCTCCACCACCGCCGCGCTGGCCATGGGCGACGCCCTCGCCATCGCCCTGCTCGAGGCACGCGGCTTCACCGCCGAGGACTTCGCCCTCAGCCACCCGGGCGGCAGCCTGGGCCGGCGTCTGCTGCTCAAGGTCGACGACATCATGCACGCGCAAGAGCGTCTGCCACGGGTCAACCGCGACGCCAGCCTGTCCGAAGCGCTACTGGAAATGACCCGCAAAGGCCTGGGGATGACCACGGTGGTGGACGACGACGGCCGACTGATCGGCCTCTTCACCGACGGCGATTTACGCCGCACCCTGGAAAAAGGCCTGGACATCCGCCAGGCCGGTATCGCCGAGGTCATGTCGCCGCGCCCGGTAACCATGCCGCCCGGTCACCTGGCCGCGGAGGCGCTGCAAATCATGGAGACGCGCAAAATTAACGGGCTGGTGGTGTGCGACGCCGACCAGCGTCCGGTGGGCGCGCTCAATACCCAGGATCTGCTGCGCGCGGGGGTAATGTAGTGACCTTGCAGGTTTCCAGCGCCGACGCGCGCAACCTTAAACTAATGGCGTTCGACGTGGACGGCGTGCTCACCGACGGCCGGCTTTATTACGGGCCCGACGGCGAAGCCCTCAAGGTGTTCAACACCCTGGACGGGCACGGCCTCAAAAAGCTGGCCGCCAGCGGCGTTACCCTGGCGCTGATCACCGGCCGCGACACCCCCATGGTGGCCCGCCGCGCCGCCGAGCTGGGCATCCGGCATGTAATCCAGGGCCGCGAGGACAAAGGCGTGGCCCTGGCCGACCTGGCGGCTTCACTGGACGTGACCGCCCGCGAAACCGGCTACGCCGGCGACGACGAACCGGATGTGCCCGCGCTGCAATGGGCCCAGCTCGCTTTCGCGCCGGCCAGCGGCCATGAATGCGCCCGCGCCGCCGCCGACCATGTCACCCGCGCCCGCGGTGGCGAGGGCGCGGTGCGAGAGATCTGCGACGCCCTCCTGGAACACCGGGGTGGCGCGTGAAACGGCAGGGTCTGCTGAGCGCCTCCGGCATTCTGCTGCTGGGCCTGATCGTGCTGATGACGCTGCACGAATGGGATAACCCCCTGGAAGAAGACCGCGAAGCGTTTCTCAATGCGCCGATGATCATCGCCGACCGGATCGTCGCCAAGGCTTACGACGAAGAAGACGGGCGGGTGCAATACCGTTTGGTGGCGGACCATCTGGAGCAGTACGAACGGGACGCGCTCACCACCCTTACCGAGCCCGAATTGCGCATGGACAACAGCAACGGCCTGTGGACGATCCAGTCCCGCCGTGGTGAAGTGCGCGACAACGGCGACTTGATTGTCTTCACGGACCAGGTGGAGGCGCGCAGTGAAAGCAACGGCGTCACCCTGGACACCGAAGAACTGCAGTACCACAACGACAGTAACCGCGTGGTCTCCCCCGGCGAACTCTCGATGCGCCACCGCGACGGCCGCACCCGCGCCGGCGCCATGGAAAGCGACCTGACCAGCGGCGAAATGACACTCAAACAAGGAGTGGTAAGTGAATTCACAGGCAGCACCGAATAGGTCCGCCCTGGGCAGGGCCCTGCTGGCGCTGGCGCTGACCGCGCTGACCGCCGGCGCCGGCGCCCAACAACCCACCGGCCCGGTGGAAGTGAGCGCCGACCAGGCCACTTTCGAACAAAGCGCGGGCACCGGCGTCTACCGTGGCAACGCGGAGTTGATCCAGGGCAAGCGGCGCCTGAACGCGGACGTAATCCGCCTGTTCACCGAAAACAACGAACTGGTACGCGTGGAAGCCACCGGCTCGCCCGTGCGCATGGTGGAAGGCAAGGATCTCAACGCCCGCGCCGACAAGTTGGTCTACGACCTGGCGCAACGCAGCCTGGTGCTCACCGGTAACGCCCGAGTCACTCACCAGGGCAACACGTTCGAAGGCGCCAGGGTCGAATACAACCTGGATTCGCGCCGCGTGGACGCCAGCAGCGAAGGCGACAAGCGGGTACGCCTGGTGATCCCGGCCAAGAACGCCGAGCAGGCCGGCGAGGACACCACGCCGGCGGAGCAGGACAACGCCGGACCGGCCCCGGACGCCCCGGCCGCGCAACCCGATAACGCGGAGACTCCCTGAGATGGCACATCTGAGCGCCCATAATCTGGCCAAGAGCTATAAAAACACTCGCGTCATCGAGGACGTTTCCCTGGAGGTCGAAGCCGGCCAGATCGTCGGTCTGCTAGGCCCCAACGGCGCCGGCAAGACCACCTGCTTCTATATGATCGTGGGCCTGGTGGCCGCCGACGCGGGCCGTATCGAGATCAACGGCAACGACATCACCCACCTGCCCATGCACGGCCGCGCCAAGCGCGGCATTGGCTACCTGCCCCAGGAGGCCAGCATTTTCCGCCGCCTGACGGTGGAGCAGAACATCATGGCGATTCTGGAAACACGCAAAAGCCTCAGCAAAGCGGAGCGCAAGGAGCAACTGGAAAAGCTGCTGCAGGAATTCCACATCGATCACATCCGCGACAGCATGGGCATGAGCCTCTCCGGTGGCGAGCGTCGGCGCGCGGAAATCGCCCGCGGCCTGGCCACCGATCCGGATTTCATCCTCCTCGACGAGCCGTTCGCGGGGGTCGATCCGATTTCCGTGAATGACATCAAGAGCATCATCCGCCATCTAAAGGATCGCGGCATCGGCGTGCTGATCACCGACCACAATGTCCGCGAGACACTGGACATCTGCGACACCGCTTATATCGTCAGCACGGGCCATATTATCGCCGCCGGCGACGCCGACAGCATCCTCGGCAACCAGCAGGTGCGCGATGTGTACCTGGGCGCCGACTTCCGACTCTGATGGCGGCCGCCCTTGCGAACAGGCCAAACCGTTGCATATAGTGAACGCCGCCCCACCGCACCGCCCTACACCCTTCCGCCCCACAAAACAATAGCTGGCATGATTATTGCTTAAATTCAGTTGATGCTGCTATGCTCCGACCCTCGGGATCGAGCAAGCAGACGCACCGCATGAAACCCTCCTTACAGCTTCAAATCGGCCAGCAGCTGACCATGACGCCGCAGCTGCAGCAGGCGATCCGCCTGCTGCAGCTGTCGACGCTGGACTTGCGCCTGGAGATCCAGCAGGCGGTGGAGACCAACCCGCTGCTGGAAATGGAGGAAGGCGCCGAGGACTTCAGTGCCGACGACGGAGAATTCGACGCCGACGCGGACCTGGACGTGGAGCGCAGCGACGCCCTCGAAGACCTGGTCGACGGCCCGGTGGAGACCGACAGCGACTGGGACGACCTCTACGTGGGCCAGAGCAGCCCCGGCGGCGAGAGCGAGGACGCGGACGCCTGGCAGCAACGCCACGCCAATCCCGACACCCTGATCAGCCACATGGAATGGCAGCTGAACCTGACGCCGATGAGCGACCGGGACCGGGTGATCGCCCAGATCATCATCGAAGCCCTGGACGAACGCGGCTTCGTCACCGTACCCCTGGAAGACCTGGTTACCACCGCCGACAAAGAGATCGCCGACCCGGACGATCCGGTGGAAGACGATGAGGTGGTGGCGGTGCTGCACCGGCTGCAGCAGTTCGACCCGGTGGGCGTCGCCAGCCGCGACCTCGCCGAGTGCCTGGGCGTGCAACTGGCCCAGTTACCCGACGATACCCCGCACCTGGATCACGCCCGGGCGGTGCTGGCGCATCAGACGCTCCTGGAAAAGCACGACTACGCCGGCCTGCGGCGGGCACTGGGCGCCACCGAGGAGGCACTGCTCGCCGCCATGGCGCTGCTGCGCGGTCTGGATCCGGCGCCGGGCCAGCAAATCGGCGGCGAAAGCGCCGATTACGCGGTGCCCGACGTGGTGGTCAGCGCCCACGAAGGCGGCTGGCGGGTGGCGCTCAACGAAGCGGTGCTGCCGCGCGTCAACCTGCACGCCCAGTACGCCCAGCTGGCCCGCCAGGTGGGCGGCGAGGACGGCCAGTACCTGCGCAACTGCATGCAGGAAGCCAAATGGTTTCTGAAAAGCCTGCAAAGCCGCCACGACACCCTGTTGAAGGTGGCCAGCCGCATCGTCGAGGTGCAACAGGATTTCTTCAACTACGGTGAAGAAGCCATGAAGCCGCTGGTTCTGGCGGACATCGCCGAAGCCGTGGGCATGCACGAATCCACCATCAGCCGGGTCACCAACCAGAAATTCATGCTCACGCCCAAGGGCGTGTTCGAGCTGAAATATTTCTTCTCAAGTCACGTCGACACGGACGGCGGCGGTGAGTGTTCCTCCACCGCCATTCGTGCCATCATTAAGAAGCTGGTCGCCGCCGAGAGTCCTCGCAAGCCGCTCAGCGACAACAAGCTGGCGAGCTTGCTGAACGATCAGGGGATCAAGGTGGCGCGCCGCACGGTCGCCAAATATCGCGAGGCGATGCGCATCCCGTCCTCGAGCGCGCGCAAGCGCTTGGTCTAGGCGCGCGGGGGATGGGTCTTAACGAGGTATAGGAGCCAGCCATGCAAATAAACATCAGTGGTCACCACCTGGATATCACCGACGCCCTGCGTGACTATGTGGACGAGAAGTTCGCCAAACTGGAGCGCCATTTCGATCAGATCACCAGCATTCAGGTGATCCTTTCCCCGGAGCCCAAATCCCACAAGGCTGAATCCACCATCCACATCTCCGGTGCCGACGTGTTCGCCACCGCCCACGCGGACGACATGTACGCGGCCATTGATGCGCTGACCAACAAGCTGGATCGGCAAATCCTCAAACACAAAGAAAAGACGGTGGACCGTAAACACGGTCATTAACCCTATGCGAGTACGTGAATTGCTCAGCGAAGACCGCACTTATAACGATGTGGCGGTCACCAGTAAAAAACGGTTGCTCGATCAGATCGCCCAGCTGGCCGCCGCCAGCTGCGGCGGCCTTAACGAGCAGGAAGTCTTCGACGCCCTGGTGGCCCGGGAAAAGCTGGGCTCCACCGGTATCGGCGAGGGCATCGCCATTCCCCACTGCCGGCTGGGCCACTGCGAAGGCGCGGTGGGCCTGCTTCTGAAGCTGGAAGAGGCGGTGGATTTCGACGCCGTCGACGGACGTCCGGTGGATCTGGTGTTCGTGCTGCTGGTGCCGGAGCAGAACCCGGAACAGCACCTCAAGACACTCAGCCACCTGGCCACGCTGTTCAACGACGATGACTACCGCGGCGACCTGCGACGGGCTCACAGCAACGAGCAGCTGTTCCAGGTGGCGGTGGAATCGGAAGCGGAATTGCGTCTCGCGTCCTGACCCTCACCGGCTCCCTTTTATGAAGCTCACCATTCTCAGCGGCCGCTCCGGGTCGGGCAAAACCACCGCCCTGCAGGCTCTGGAGGACCACGGGTATTATTGCGTGGACAACCTGCCCCTGGGGCTGTTGCCCACCCTCACCGAACAGCTCGACACCGAGGAACACGCCCCGGAACGGGTGGCGGTGGGCGTGGACGCGCGCAACCTGCCCCGCCAGCTGCTGGCCTTCAAAAGCATCATCAAGGCGCTGAAAAGCCAGCAGGTGGAAACCGAGGTGATCTTCCTGGACGCCGACCCGGGCACCCTGCTCGAACGCTTCAGCGCGACTCGCCGCCGTCACCCGCTCAGCGATGACGATCGCACCCTGGCCGACGCGATCGAATACGAGGCGCGCCTGTTGGCGGACATCCGCATGCTCGCCGACCTGGTGATCGACACCAGCAGTCTGGACGTGCACACGCTGCGCAACCTGATCCGGCAACGGGTGGCCCGCCGCGACGTCAATCTGTCGCTGCTGATCGAATCCTTCGGTTACAAGAACGGGCTGCCCCGCGACGCCGACCTGGTGTTCGACGTGCGCGCCCTGCCCAACCCCCACTGGCACAATGAGCTGCGCCCCCTGACCGGCCGCGACGAGCGCATCGCCGAATTCCTGCGAGGACACCCGGAAAGTGATCTGATGCTGGAGGATATTTTCAACTTTCTGCACCGCTGGCTGCCCACCTACGCGGCCAACGACCGCAGCTACGTGACGGTGGCCGTGGGCTGCACCGGCGGCCGCCACCGTTCGGTCTATATCACCGAGCAGCTGGCCCACCGGCTGCGCAACCAGGGCGTGCCCTTGCATGTCCGACACCGGGAGCTGGATGGATGATTGAACAGGACCTGGCCATCACCAACAAGCTGGGCCTGCACGCGCGTGCCGCCGCCAAGGTGGTCAGCGTGGCGTCACGCTACAGCTGCAGTATTCAGGTAATCCACGGAGAGCGTCACATCGACGCCAAGAGCATAATGGGGCTGCTGACCCTGGGCGCCGCCAAGGGCACCACCCTGCGCGTGTGCGTGGACGGCGAAGACGAACAGCCCGCCATGGACGAGCTCACCGACCTGTTCCAACGCAAATTCGACGAAGGCGAGTAGCGGCCTTGTGGGAGAGGGCTGCTTTTTTCAGGCTTTGACCCTTCCGTAATGCGCGGTGGTGTAGACTCTCCGACTTGAGGAGGGAACCATGACCGCAGAACAAACCCGCCACCGCCGAAATCTGAAAACCGTGAACCGGGCTCTGGCCAGCGGCGCGCTGTCCGAAGTTCGCCAGGTACTGAACAACCTGCCGGGCGCGGAAGCCGCCCACCTTCTCGAGTCGTCGCCGCCCCGGGAGCGGGAAATCCTCTGGCAACTGCTCAGCCAGGAGCAGGAAACCGAGGTGCTTCAGTACCTGGGCGAAGAAGTACGGGTGGAGTTGCTGCGCGATCTGCCCACCGAGGAACTGGTGGGGCTGATCGAGGATCTGGACACGGACGACCTGGCCGACCTGCTCCAGGAACTGCCGGAACAGGTCACCAGCCAGGTCCTGGCGGGCCTCGACGCCCAGAACCGGGAGCGCCTGGAACAGGTGATGAGCTACCCGGAAGACACCGCCGGCGGCCTGATGAACACGGACGTGATCACGGTGCGCCCGGAAATCACCTTCAGTGTCGTGCAGCGTTATCTGCGGCGCCTGGGCGACATCCCCAAAACCACCGACAACCTGCTGGTGGTGAACCGCAAGAACCAGTTCGTCGGCATCTTGCCGCTCACCCGGGTGCTGATTTCCGACCCGGGCACCTCGGTGCGCGAGGCGATGATCACCGATGTGGAAGCGATCCCCGCCACCCAGGCCGCCCACGAAGTGGCCAAACTGTTCGAACGGCTCGACCTGGTGACCGCCCCGGTGGTCGACGACGAGGGCATGCTGGTGGGCCGGATCACCATTGATGACGTGGTCGACGTGATCATGGAAGAAGCCGAACACTCCCTGATGGGCATGGCCGGCCTGGACGAGGACGAAGACACCTTCGGCTCGGTCTGGCAAACGGTACGCCGCCGGGCACTCTGGTTGGGCGTCAACCTGCTCACCGCCCTGGCCGCCTCGGCGGTGATCAGCCTGTTCGAGGACACCCTGGAAAAGGTCGTGGCCCTGGCCGTGCTGATGCCGATCGTTGCCAGCATGGGCGGCATCGCCGGCAGCCAGACTCTAACGCTGGTGATCCGCGCCATGGCCCTGGGGCAGGTCCAGGCGGGCAACACCCGTTATCTGCTCACCAAGGAATTGGCGGTGGGCGCGTTCAACGGCGTGCTGTGGGCCTCGGTGATCGGCGTCACCGCCGCGCTCTGGTTCGACGACCCCAGCCTGGGCCTGATCATCGGCTGCGCCATGATTCTCAACCTGGTGGTGGCCGCCGGCGCCGGCGCCATGATCCCCATGGCGATGAAACGCATGGGCATCGACCCGGCGCTGGCCGGCTCGGTGGTGCTCACCACGGTCACCGACATCGTCGGCTTCATGGCGTTTCTCGGCCTCGCCACGATCCTCTACGCCAACCTGGTGCTCTAGGGCGGGCGGGCCTGTGGGAGCGGGCCCGCTCCTACAATCCCAATCAGAGTTCCGGGGTCGCTTCCGGCTCGTCGTCGGTGCCGAAGATATCCCGGAACGAGGCGTACACGGACACGGTCATCACCGCCAGCAGGAACAAACCCGCCACCAGCGCCGCCAGGCTCAGCAACACCATCGCCAGAGCCCCGGAAATACTTTGGCCCAGCACGGTGCCCGCCAGCACGAACAGCAGCGCGAACGCGCCACCCACCGCCAGCATCACCAACGTGACCACCACGCCGTACCACAGCATCGGCAGCCAGTTGCGCAACACCGCCATCAAACTCTCGCCCAGCGCCTTGAAGCCATTGCGCCCGCCGAAGTACACCAGCGGTGCCTGAAACCAGATCAACGCCATGTAAGGCAATGACAACGCCATCACCAGCAAGGCGGTGAGCGCCATCTTAACGCCGTCCAGACCGGCACTGATTTCCGGCACCGGCTCCAGCGCGCTGCCGAAAGCGGCACTGAAGAAGGCCGCGATTTGCGGACCGAAGGCGACCCACACCAGCGCCGCCGTCAACGCCGTGAAAGCAAGCTGCAACAGCAGCTGCATGAGACCGGCGAAGAACAACGCCCCGGTGCGGTTGGAAAAGCCGGCGAACAGGTCGCCGAACTCGAAATCGTTGTCGCCCCAACGCCGCCAGGCAAGGTGGAACAACCCCGCCGCCAGCACCGGCGAAAACAGGGTCGGCACGAAACTGCCCAGCAGCGGCACGAACAGACTCAATACACTGATACCCAGAATCACCGCGAAGAACACCAGCAGGGCGAGACACCAGAGCACCCAGTTGGTGGCCACCAGCGACCAGGCACGCTTCCACCACAGCCAGCCGTGCCCGACGGGACGACGGCGGGCGATGCCCACCGTCTCCTCTCCAGGGCGCGGCGTATCCAGCAGCGCCGCCCGCGGCCCCTGATAGGGGTTATTCGGGTCCATGACCGGCACCGTCGGCGGGGCTGGTGAGTACCTGCCGGAAGGACACGTAGTAAGCGCCGGCGAGGATCGGCATCACGAACAGCAGGCCCAGCAATAACGGCAACGCCGCCACCATGACGATCACCATCACCACGATCCCGTAAATAATCAGCGGCAGCAGGTTCTTCATGCAGGCCCGGAAACTGAGCCCCATGGCACCGCCCAACCCCATGCCGCCCAGCATGATCAGCGGCACGGCGAAGTAGAACAGGAACATCACCAGGGTGAACACCACCAGGAACAGCGGCAGCATGATCGCCATCATCGCGCCCATGCCACTGCTCATCGCCTGCGGATCCATCGACTGCAGCGACATGGAGCCGCCCATGAAGATCGCCATCAGGCCGCCGATCACCAGCATGGCGCCCAGGTACACACCGATCTGCACCAGCGCCAGCAGCAGCAAGGGCCCGGTGCGCTCGGAAAAGCCGGCGAACAAATCACCGAACTCGGAGCGTTCGTCGGTGGCGATGCGGTGGAACAGTTTTACCAGCCCGGCGTACAGCAGGGTGGTGACAAAAGGCTGGGCCAAGGGGCCGAGGAACGGGATCAACTGCAGCCCCATGGTGATCACCATCACCAGCACCAGCGCCCCGATCACTAGCCCCCAGTGGCCGCTGAGCATTCTCATGCCTTCACCGAGCCAGCCCAGCGCCTGGCCCACGGTGACTTTGTGCGGGCCGTCCAGCGTGAAACCGCCTTCGCTTTGCGGGCTCGCTACATTGGTTTCCGGTCCTTGGTAAGGATTCACTTCCGTCATGGATACTCCCCTAAGTTTCAAACGAGTTAACAACCAAAAAATGGCGGGTGACGCCGCCGGCGACCTCAGGCGCCGGCGATTTTCATCGGGCTCAGCAACAGCGAGCCGCACGCGATATTGCCGCGGCGGTCCACGTCCGTGCCGCTGCCCTGGATACCGGCGAACATCTCCCCCAGATTCCCGGCAATGGTAAACTCCTGCAGCGGTTTGCGTATGACACCGTTCTCAATCCAGAAACCCGAAGCGCCCCGCGAGTAGTCACCGGTGACCAGATTGACCCCCTGCCCCATCACCTCGGTGACCAGAATGCCCCGGTCGATCCGCCGCGCCAGCGCCTCGAAATCCTCGCCGGTGTCGGAGATCGACAGGTTATGCACGCCGCTGCCGTTACCGGTGGGCGCCATGTCGAGCCGCCGCGCGGCGTACAGACCCAAGGCGTAGCGGCGCAACACCCCGTCTTCCACGAACGCCTGATCCCGCGTCGCCAGACCGTCGCCATCGAACGGCGCCGAGCCGTTGGCGCCCGGCAGCAGCGGCTGCTCGCGCACATCAATGCCGCGCGGGAACAACCGCTCGCCGAGCCGGTCGCGCAGAAAAGACGCACGCCGGTACAGGCTGCCGCCGCTGATCGCGGAGATGAAATGGCCGAGCAGACCGGCGGCGATCTCCGGCGCCAACAGCACCGGCAGTTCGGCGGTATCGGGAATCTCCGCGCCCAGGCGCGACAGGGTCCGCTCGCGGGCCCGTTCGCCAACCTGCTCCGGCGACGCCAGCCGGTCCGCGCGGCGACCCGCGTCGTACCAGAAATTACGCTGCATGCCCTGGGCGTCCTCGGCCACCACCGCGCAACTACGGGAATGGATAGTGCCCGCGTAGCCCTGCAGAAACCCGGCGCTGGTGCCCAGTACCCGCAGGCTGCTGCCGGTGGACACCGAAGCGCCCTCGGAATTGACGATGCGGTCGTCGTCGCGGGCCACCGCTTCACAGCGCAAGGCGTCGTCGATGGCCTGTTCCGTGCTCAGCGCCCAGGGATGGTAGAGATCCAGATCCGGCACCCGGTCCGCCAGTTGCTCCGGGCCGGCGATGCCGGCGTAGCGGTCCTCCTCGGTGTGGCGCGCGATCGCGCAGGCCGCCGCCACCGCGTCGCGCAGGCTTTGCGGGCTGTCGTCCGAGGTGGACGCCTGGCCCTTGCGCTGGCCGAAGAACACCGTCACCGCCAGGCCCCGGTCACGGTGAAACTCCACCGTCTCCACCTCACCCAGGCGCACGTCCACGGACAGCCCCTGGGCCAGGCTCAGCTGCGCTTCGGCGGCGCTGGCGCCCTGGCGTTTCGCCTCTTCCAGAACCTGTGCCACGGTGTCGCGGGCGGCGCCCAGATGTTGCGGGCCGAGATTCGCTGTCACGCTGGCGTTATCGGACATAAAATACGTTTTCCATTCAATGCATTATCGGAAGCGCTGCTTCCCTGGAATCATGACCGAGTATAACGATACCCCCGCCAGCAAAACACGCCGCAAGCAGGATATGCAGGCACTCCAGGAAGTCGGTTTGACCCTGATGGGCCTGAAACCGGAGCAGCGCGCGCGTCTGCCGCTCACCAACAGCCTTGAGAAAGCCCTCGACGAAGCGCGCCGCATCACCAACCCGGATGCCCGCCGCCGCCACGCGCTCTTTGTCGGCCGCCTGATTCATGACGCCGACAGCGACGCCATCGTCGGCGCCGTGGACGCGCTGCAAAATCCATTGCGCCAGCAACGCCTGCAACACTGGACCGAACAGGTCGCCACCTGCGACGGCCCCAAGGAGGCCGAACCGGTGTTGCAACAGATCCTGGACAGCTATCCGCAAGGCGACCGTCAGGCGCTGCGCAACCAGGCGCGCAATCTGATCAAGGCCCGCCCGGCGGACCCGGACACCGCCGACGCGGACCAGCGTGCCCGCTTCAAGCGCGAGCGCAAACGCTTCCAGGGCCTGCTCAACGACCTCGAAAAGAACGCGCCTCTTTACTAGTCGATACGCGCCGGGCCTTGTAGCCCGGTTCTGTCTCGGAAGGGCGGAACACAGACCCGCGCCCCAGGCTGGAGGGAAACCGGTTAACCGAGTGGCGGCATGAACTGGGCGAGGCGGGAAGAAGTCTGGCGCAGGTTGTCGCACAGCAGCCGGGCGATGTTTTCCATCAGCACGGCGGCGGCGCGCGGTTCGCGGCGACGCAGCTGCTCGAAGCCCTTGCGGGTGAGCACGATCAGGGTGGTGTCCTCGGCGGCGCGCACCGTGGCCGAACGGGGCTGATGATCCACCAGCGCCATTTCGCCCAGCGAGTCGCCGGGGTTGAGGTGGGCGATCACCGCCTCGCCATCACGGCTGCTTTGCGCCTTGAGAATATCCAGTCGGCCGCGCACCACGAAACAGAGAAAGTCACTGCGGTCGCCTTCGCGGCAAACGGTGTCGCCAACGGCGGCGCGGTTAACGAACACCAGCTTTTCGGCCACGGCCAGCTCGCCGGCGGTAAGACCGTCGAACAAGCGCATACGCCCCAGTACTTCAGACACCGACACCGGCATCAGGCGGTACCGCCCACCGTCAAGGCGTCGACGCGCAAGGTGGGCTGACCCACGCCCACCGGCACCGACTGGCCGTCCTTGCCGCACACGCCGATCCCCGAGTCCAGCGCCAGATCGTTGCCGACCATGGAAATGCGGTTCATCACTTCCGCGCCGCTGCCGATCAGGGTGGCGCCCTTCACCGGGCAGACGATTTTGCCCTTCTCCACCAGGTAGGCTTCGCTGGTGGAAAACACGAAGCGCCCGGAGGTGATGTCCACCTGACCGCCGCCGAAGTTCACCGCGTAGATGCCCCGGTCCAGGCTGGCGAGAATCTCGTCCGGATCGGACTCGCCGGGCAGCATGTAGGTATTGGTCATGCGCGGCATGGGCAGGTGCGCGTAGGATTCCCGGCGGCCGTTGCCGGTGGGCGCCACGCCCATCAGCCGGGCATTGGTCTTGTCCTGCATATGACCGACCAGCTTGCCGTTCTCAATCAGGGTGTTGTAGCCGCCCGGGGTGCCCTCGTCGTCGACGGTGAGTGAGCCGCGCCGGTCCGGCAGGGTGCCGTCGTCGACCACGGTGCACAGGCTGGACGCCACCTGCTGGCCCATCATCTTGGCGAACATGGACGTGCCCTTGCGGTTGAAGTCGCCTTCCAGGCCGTGGCCCACCGCTTCGTGCAGCAGCACGCCGGGCCAGCCCGGGCCCAGCACCACCGGCATGGTGCCGGCCGGCGCCGGTTCCGCGTCCAGATTAAGCAGCGCCTGACGCACCGCGTCCCGGGTCCAGGCTTCCAGACGGCCGTCCTGGCGCAGCCAGTCGTAGGCCACCCGGCCACCGCCGCCGGCACTGCCGCGCTCGCGGCGACCGTCCCGTTCCGCGATCACGGAAATATTGAAACGGATCAGCGGCCGCACGTCCGCCGCCAGGGTGCCGTCGGTGGCGGCCACCAGCACCACGTCCTGCTCGCCGCTGAGGCTGACGGTGACCTCTTTCACCGCCGGGTCCAGGGAGCGGGCCAGACGGTCCATTTCCTGCAGCAGCGCCACTTTCATTTCGCTGTTCCAGCCGGGCAGCGGGTCCAGTGCCGGGTAACGGGCCGGCATGGCGCTGGCCGCACCGATGCGCACGCTTTGATCCTTGCCCTGGCGGCCGATGGCGGCGGCCGCGCTGCCCGCCTGGGTGAGCGCGTCCAGGGAAATATCGTCGCTGTAGGCAAAGCCGGTTTTGTCACCGCTGACCAGACGCACGCCGGCGCCGCGTTCCAGGTTGAAGCTGGCGTCGCGCACCAGGCCGTCCTCGAGAATCCAGGCCTCATGGCGGCTGTGCTGGAAATAGACGTCGGCGTAATCGGCGCGGCCGGCCAGTTTGCCGCCCAGCAGGTTTTGCAACTGGTCGGTGCCCAGTTGGGCCGGAGCCAGCAGAATGTCCGAGGCCAGCGACAGACGGTCGCTGTCGGAGATCGGTTCGTTAGAGGTCCGTTCGTTGGAGGTCCGTTCGTTGGAGGTCATAGGGACCGTTCACCTTGAATCGTTGATGGGTGTGCACCGGCAGCCCGGAGCGTACTTGATCGAGCACGGCGGGGTCCACGACGCCGAACACCACGCCGGGGCGGTCCGCCTGGTCGCCCTCGGCGCGGGCCACCACCCGGCCCCAGGGATCCACCAGCATGGAATGACCGAAACTGGCGCGGGCCTCGCTGTGGCGGCCGCACTGGTTGGCGCCCAGCACATAGCAACCGTTCTGCACCGCGCAGGCGCGCAGCAGCAGTTCCCAGTGGGCGGCGCCGGTGGTGGCGGTGAACGCGCTGGGATACACGATCAGGCGCGCGCCCCGGTCCGCCAGCACCCGCGCGTGCAAGGGGAACCGCAGGTCGTAGCAGATCGCCATCCCCACCTGCAGGCCGGCGGCGCTGGCGACCACCGCCTGCTCGCCGGGCTCGAACACGTCCGATTCCCGATAGCGGCCCTGACGGTCGCTGACGTCCGCGTCGAAGAGGTGCAGTTTGTCATAGAGCGCGCCGATCTCGCCGTCCGGGCCGGCCAACACACTTCGCGTGCGCACCAGGGGCGCCGGCACCGGCTCACCGCCGGGCCGGGTCAGCGCCGGTATGCTGCCGCCGATCACCCAGAGGCCGAGAGTACGGGCGCGCTCGATCAGCCAGCCGCACAGTTCGCCGTAGCGCTCGCCAAGAGCGCGGTAGTCGACGCCGTAGCCGGCGAAATTCTCCGGCAGCACGGCCAGTTCGGCGCCGCCCTCGGCGGCCCGGGCCAGGGCATCGCCGGCGGCGCGCAAGTTGGCGTCGGTGTCGGTGCCGCTGGTCATCTGCACGGCGGCCACGCGGCGGACAGACTCGTCGTGCTGGCGATTACTCAAGAAAGCCCTCCGTCTCTTTCACCTTGGGATCCTGCCAGGGGCCGGACACCTGATAGGTGATGGTGGTGGTTTTATCCAGCTTATCACCCCACAGGCGCTCCACCACAAAGATACCGGCACACACCGCCGGGCCCGCCAGGCAGCCGGCGTAGAGATTACTGGAAAGCGGCAACGTCATGGCCACCTCCTGGTTGAGGGTTTGCGCCGCCAGGTCGGCCTGGCCGTTGATCTCGAAGGCGGCGGACGGCGACTCGATCACCACATCGCGGGCGGTGAGCGCGGCGCCGTCGAACAGGAATTCGCCCTCGATGGAGTCGCAGCTCAGGCCTTCCTGGTAAAGGTCGGAGAAATCCAGACGCAGGCGGCGCTGGATATTGGCCACATTCAGCACCCCCAGCACCCGCAGCACGGAGGTGCGCTTTTGTGGATCGGGAATCAGGCACTCGCCGATGTCGAGGCGGGCGTCGCCGCTCAGGGCCAGATAGTCCGGGCTCAGCGGCCCATCCGGCCAGGCCAGATCGAGCGTGGCGCGGGCGTCATCGCTTTCCAGCATTACCGGCAGGCTCCAGGCGGTCAGAGTGTCCTTGAGATCGTCCGAGGCCACGCTGCCCTGGTAACGGGTGCGCTGGTCGCCCGCCTGGTTTTCGGTCCAGGTAAGATTGCCGTCGAAACGCACTCCGCGCCACCGGCCACGCAGGGCTTCGGCGCGGATGCCAGCGTCCACGGGCCGCACCCGCGCGGACCAGTCACCCAGCACCTCGCGCCCGATCCGCGCGTCGCTGAGGGTCACGTCCATCACCGGCACGTCGGTCGGCGACAGACGCTTACCGTTGTCGCCGCCCTGGCCGCCGGCACCGGTGGCGAGTGGATTGTCCGGCAAGCGCAGACGGCTGATCGACAGCGTCAGAGGGCGCTCGCCCCTGGCCTGATACTGGTCGGGCAGGCGCAGCGTGCCGGCCATCGCCGGCGCCGCCAGGTTGAATTCCCAGCCGCGCTGGTGGGGCGCGGCGATGAACCGGGCGTTGGATAACGCCACATCGAACAGGTCCAGCTCCCCCACCGTCAGCGCCACCCGGTGAATCAAGGAGGGCGACACCGCCCCGCCACCGCCCTGTCCGGGCTTGCCTTGATTCAGCCCCTTCACGAAGTCGAGCCATTCGGCGGCCACGGCGCGCTCCGCCCGGCCTTCGATCACCAGACCCTGCTCCGGCAGCCCCGGTGGTGCCACGCCGCCCAGGCCCAGAGCACCGGCGAAGCCCTCACCGGTGCGGAACCGGCCACGGGCCACGTCGCCGTACTGGACACTCAGGCTCTGCTCGCGGCCGGCGCGCCAGACCATCCGGCTGCCACGCACGGTGTCGGCGCTTTTGCCCAGCGGCGCCGGGGCGTCCACCTTGACCCCATCCAGGGTGGAACGCGCCTCCACGCGCAACGGCATGCCGCGCCAGGGCATGCCCAGGTCCAGTTCCAGGGGCAATCGCCCGGTCACCGGCACCGGCCAATCGGCGGCCAGCCAGTCGCGCAGACGGTTCACCGGCACGCTGCCGGTGAGCTGCATCTGGCTGTCCGGGCCCCGCGTCAGCCAGGAGCCGGTGAACGCACCGCCCAGCGCCTTCCCCTCCAGCCGGGGCATGTTGATGCCCTCGCGCAGGTGGAAATAGACCGGCGCGGTGACGTCGCTGACGGTCAGATCCAGGGATTCGTTGGCGAGGGTGACACCGTCGCCCCGGCCATCAACGATCACCATGGGTTTGGTGCCGTTTTTGGTCAGCGGCAGATCAAGTAACAAATGCCCGCCCACCTGGCCGGCCTGGAAACGCCAATCAAGCAAACCATCGGGCAGTTGTTCGGCCAGAGGCGTGTCGTGGAATAGACGGTCCAGATCAGTGGCCGGCCCCCGCACCTGGCCCTGGATCACCAGATGGCGGCGCGAAGGATCGTCCACCGCCGGCAGGTCCACGGTAACCTGGCTCAAGTCGCTGTCGAACAAGCGGCCCCGGGCGACCTGGCCGCTGAGCAGGCGGCCATCGATCAGCACATCCGCCTGAATATCCGTGGCCACCGGCCACTCGGGCAGAAAGGACAGCGACATATCCCGGCCTTGGAAGCGCATCTGGAAGGTGCGGTCCTGCTGCTGTCGCGGGTCGATTTTTATCGGCCCCCGATACAGAAAGCGGCCCTGGTCCAGGTGCCCGCCACGGAACGCCTGGGACAGCCATTCACTGAGTGGCCCGGGCAGTTTTTCCATGGGAATGTAGTGCGCCGCCCGGGCCGCGTCACCATCATGGATATCGGCGAGCAGACGCAGCTCCGGCACCGGCAACCCGTCGCCGCCGTCCAGGCGGAACATGGCCACGCCCCGGGCATCGTTATTGGCGGCCATCAGGGTGCCGGTCTCCACCGACCAGCGGCCGGCGTCGCTGAACCAACGCAGTACGCCGTTGAAACGGGCGCTCACCGGGTGGCCGTACAAACGCGGCACGGACAGCCGCAGCGGGTCGCCGTTGACGCGCGCCACGCCATGGTCCGGGCCGCCGGCCACCCAACCGTTAAGGCCGCGGGCGCCGGGAACCCGGTCCAGGGCGTCGGCGGCGAGCCCGGCGAAACGGGCCTGGATGGTGTCCACCCGACCGTCCACGCCGGCCAGATAGAGCTGCTGCAGCACTCCCCGGGGTTGATGTTCACGCAGGCGGTCGCGGATCGTCCCCAATCCCTCGGGCAGCGCGAACGGCCATTGCGAGAGCTGCCGGCTAAGCGCGTGGATCGCCAGATCCTCGCCGTGCAAACGCCAATGCGCGCCACCCTCGGCGAGCCGCCAGCTCAGCGCCATGGGCCCCGGCGCCACCGCGCCGGCGGGGGTCTGCCCGCTCAGCGCGGTCACCGACAGTTGGCCGTCACCGTTGGGGGCGCGGCTCAACTGGGCGTCCAGGTTGATGTCGCTGAGCGGCCAGCGCTGGTCGCCGTCGGTGAGCGTGACCGAAGGCGCGCTCAGACGCACCTGGGCGGAGCGCATCTGCCCGCCGGAGAGGCCGGTCCAGGCCCGCACACGGCCATCCAGCCCGGCCAGATCCAGCGGCCAGTCGCGCGCTTCGGGCAACCATTCGTGCAGCCGCTCGCCCCGCACGTCCAGATAACCGCGGGCGTTGAGCTGATCCAGGCTGAGCGGGTCGCCGTCCACGCGCAGGCGGGCGTCCACGGCGAACGGCCGGTCGCGGGCTTCCACCCGCACCGAGACCGCGTGGCCGTCGCCGCTGTTATCCATGGCCAGGGTCAGGGAGGACGCCGCCAGCGGCGGCAGCCCCGGCCAGTCCAGCGAGAAGCGCGCGTCTTCCACCAGGATGCGCTGCTGACGATAAAGCGCCCGCAGACCGTCGGCGGGGTCGCCCTGCTCCCGGTCCTGCAGCACTTCCAGGCCGCGCAGGCGGATGCCGCCGTCCTCGCCACGCACCAGATGCACGTCCACGCCCTGGATGCGCAATTCGCGCAGATGCAGTTCCCGGTAAAACAAGGTCGGCAGAATCGACACGCTGGCCGATACCTGGTCCAGACGCAGCGCCGGCTCGCCTTCAGCGTGCGGCAGAGTCAGCCCGCGTACTTCAAAGCGCGGGGTCAGGCCGTCCATGCTGCCGGACAGTTGCTCAATGACGATGGCGAAGCCCAGGTGCTCCTCGAGCACCGTTTCCAGTTCCTGGCGGTAATCGGGCACCAGCAGCATCAACTGGCGCGCCACCACTACGTAGGCCGCCAGCAACAGTACTGGAATCGCCACCAGCCACCATAGCCGGCCTCGCAGATGGGAACTCCAGCGGGGGCTTTCGTTTTTCACCGCGGCCTCAGTCGATCAACAGGATTGCCAATAGGGCACGCCGGCCCATTCCAGGAGCGGCACCGTTTCTTCCAGGGGTAAGCCGACCACCCCACTGTAGCTGCCGCTCAGCGACGCCACCAGGGCCGCGCCCAGACCCTGGATGCCATAGGCACCGGCTTTATCGCGCCCTTCACCGGTGGCCACGTAGGCGCGCAGGCGCGCCTCGTCGAGCGGGCGCAGCCGGACCCGGGTTTCGGAAAGGGCGAGACGGGGAATGTCACCGGCCATCAAGCAGACCGCGGAGAGCACCCGGTGTTCCCGGTCCTGGAGGTCGCGGAGCATGGCCAGAGCCTGGTCGTCGTTTTCCGGTTTGCCCAATACCCGCTCGCCGAGTACCACGGCGGTGTCGGCGCCCAGCACCGGCTCGGGACCAGGGGCTGCGGCACGGCCGGCGGCGGCTTTTTCCCGCGCCATGCGGGCGACATAGTCACGGGGGGGCTTCCCCGGCGCGCACGGTTTCGTCGATGCCCGGCGCTTTCAGCACGGTGAACGGCACGCCGATTTGCGCCAACAATTCCGCCCGCCGGGGCGAGCCGGATGCGAGGTAAAGCATGGAGCGCTCCTTGGTTCGGTGGCCTGAACGGGATGGCGGCGTCAGCGCACCAGAAAACGGTGCTGGGTCCAGCGTAGCGCCGTGCACAGGGGCCGCCAGAGCACCGCGCTGGCGGCGGCGGAGTACAGGATCGTATAGGGAGGATACAGGGTCCGGCCGACGGACTCCTGCACCAGGTAGGCGATCAGATTGGCGGAGCCCACCAGCAGGAACACCACCGCGCTTTGCTGCAACAGCGGGAAAACGCGCATGCGCTTGTAAGCGGCCAGCATGAAATAAGCGCCGAACGCGTAGGACAAGGCCCACTGGCCGAGGGTCGCGCCCACCAGCACGTCCAGATAGAGCCCCACCAGAAAGCCCCACAGCACACCGATACGATGCGGCAGCGACAGCACCCAGTACAACAGCACCAGCAGCATCCATTCCGGGCGGACCCAGTCCAGCGTCTGGTTAAGCGGGATCACTTCCAGCAAGGCGGCGACCACGAACGTCACCAGGATCACGCCGGTGCCGGCCGGCCGCTCGTTATTCATCATCGCGCGGCTCCTCGGCTGTGGGCTCATCGGAGGGCGATTCGGACGCCACGTCCGGTATCGACACCGGCTCCATGGACTGCACCAGCAGCACATGGCTGACCCGGTCCAGGCGGGCGGTGGGGCGGGCCTCGATGTCGGCGAAGGCGGCGCCGGACTGATGGCTCACCCGGCTGACCCGGGCCACCGGATAGCCGCGCGGGTAAAGCTGGCCCAGACCGGTGGACACCAGCAGGTCGCCTTCCTTGATGTCGGCGGTGTCGGGCACGTACAGCAGCCGCAGCCGGCTGCCCTGGCCGGTGCCGGCGAGAATCGCGCGCACCCCGTTGCGATTGACCTGCACGCTCATGGCGTGGCTGGCGTCGGTAATCAGCAGAACCCGGGCGGACAGCGGTCCGGTTTCCACCACCTGGCCGATCAAGCCTTGGGATTCCAGCACCGCCTGGCCCTGCAGCACATTGTCCTGGCCGCCCTTGTTGATCACCAGTTCCTGGCGGTTGGGGTCCGGATCGACACCGATAATCTCCGCCACCAGCACCGACGCGTCCAGATTGGCCGAGGAATTAAGCAGTTCCCGCAGGCGCACGTTTTCCGCCTGCAGCACCGCCAGACGCTGGACCTTTTGCTCCAGAATCAGCACCTGGCGCTCAAGGCGCTCGCGGGATTCCATCAGGTTCGACCGGGTTTCGGAAAGACGTCCGAGCCAGCGGGCGGAATCCACCGGCAGATGGGCCAGATAGTGCACGGGAGCGGTCAGATAGCCGACGCCGTAACGCAGCGGCTCCACCCACTTACTGCGCTGGTCCAGAGCCATCAGAACGACGGCCAACACCAGCGCGATCAGCAGGCGGTAGGTGGGGTTCGCGGAATACATGGGCGGCGACGGGTGCCGTTAGCCCATGGCCAGCATGTCCAGACCCTGGGTGTCCATCAGCTCAAGGGCCTTACCGCCGCCCCGCGCCACGCAGGTGAGCGGATCGTCGGCGATAATCACCGGCAGGCCGGTTTCCTCGGTGAGCAGGCGGTCGATGTCACGCAGCAGCGCGCCGCCGCCGGTCAGTACCAGGCCACGCTCGGCGATGTCCGACGCCAATTCCGGCGGCGAGGCTTCGAGCGCGTTCTTGACCGCGTTGACGATCACCGAAAGCGGATCCTTGAGGGCCTCCAGAATCTCTTCGGAGTTGAGCGTGAACTGGCGCGGCACGCCCTCGGCCAGGTTACGGCCACGCACGTCGATCTCCAGGATTTCGCCGCCGGGATAGGCGGTGCCGATCTCGTGTTTGATGCGCTCGGCGGTGGATTCGCCGATCAGCGAGCCGTATTCCTTGCGCACGAAGGCGACGATGGCTTCGTCGAAGCGGTCGCCACCGGTGCGCACGGATTCTGAGTACACCACCCCGTTGAGGGAAATCAGGGCGATTTCGGTGGTGCCGCCGCCGATGTCCACGACCATGGAGCCGCGGGCCTCTTCAACCGGCAGGCCGGCACCGATGGCGGCCGCTACCGGCTCCTCGATCAAATACACGTCACGGGCCCCGGCGCCGAAGGCGGAATCCTGGATCGCGCGGCGCTCCACCTGGGTGGACTTGCAGGGGACGCAGACCAGCACCCGGGGCGCCGGCGGGAAGAAGCCGGTGTCGTGCACCTTCTTGATGAAGTACTGCAACATCTTCTCGGTGACGTCGAAATCCGCGATCACGCCGTCCTTCATGGGACGGATAGCGGTGATATTGCCGGGGGTGCGCCCCAGCATCCGTTTGGCGTCTGCGCCCACGGCGGCGACGCTTTTCTGCGCGCCATGGTGACGAATGGCCACCACCGAGGGTTCATCCAGTACGATACCGCGCCCGCGAACGTAAATAAGGGTGTTGGCGGTGCCAAGGTCGATGGAAAGATCGGTGGAGAACATCCCCCGAATGCGCTTGATCACGGACATCCTGGCCTGTTTCCTGAGGGTCGTGGAGAAAAGAGGATGTTGCCGGCGGGCCTGTTCACGCCCTTGCAACAGAATGGCGCAACTCTAGCAACGGCGCCGGGTTTCGGCAAGCGAACCCGGTCCCATACACTCTTCACGGTTTGTCCGCGCCCCGGTCTGTGGTAATTTTGCGCCCTTCCCCAGCCTTTGCGGAGAACGCCCATGGCCATTGATTCCAAGGTGGTGGCGCGCGCGGCCCACCTGGCCCGCCTGCGGGTGGACGACAGCGAAACCGCGGAGCTGTCCGCCCGTCTCAACGACATCCTCGGCATGGTCGACCAGCTCCAGCAAGCGGACGTGGACCAGGTCGAGCCCCTGGCCCACCCCCTCGAGGTCAGCCAGCCCCTGCGCGACGACCGGGTCACCGAACCGGACGTGCGCGATAAAGTGCTGCCCCTCGCGCCGGCCAGCGAGGACGGCTGTTTCCTGGTACCCCGGGTGATCGAGTAAACCAATGCACGAAAAGACACTGACTGAACTCAAAGCCGGCCTGCAGGCCCGGGACTTCTCTTCCCGGGAGCTCACCGAACATTTCCTGGACCGCATCAAACGGCGTGACGGCGAGCTGAACAGCTTCATCACCGTCACCGAGGAACAGGCCTTGCGGCAGGCGGACGCCGCCGACCAGGCAATCGCCGCCGGCGATCACCGCCTGCTCACCGGCCTGCCGATCGCGCACAAGGACATTTTCTGCACCGAGGACGTGCGCACCAGCTGCGGCTCGCGGATGCTGGATAATTTCATCGCCCCCTACACCGCCACGGCGGTGGAAAAAATGGCCCACGAAGGCGCCGTGATGCTGGGCAAGACCAATATGGACGAGTTCGCCATGGGCTCGTCCAACGAAACCAGCTTCTACGGCCCGGTGAAAAACCCTTGGGACACCGAGCGGGTGCCCGGCGGCTCGTCCGGCGGCGCCGCCGCCAGCCTGGCGGCGCGCCTGGCTCCCGGGGCCACCGGCACCGACACCGGCGGCTCGATCCGCCAGCCGGCGGCGTTGAACGGCGTCACCGGCCTGAAACCCACCTACGGGCGGGTTTCCCGCTGGGGCATGATCGCCTTCGCGTCCAGTCTGGATCAGGCCGGCCCGCTGGGCCTGTCCGCCGCCGACTGCGCCCTGATGCTGCAGGCCATGGCGGGCCACGATGACAAGGACTCCACCTGCCTCAACGAGCCGGTGGACGACTACCTCGGAGCGCTGGACCAGAGCGTCGACGGCCTGAAAATCGGCGTGCCGGAAGAGTTCTTCCCCGAGAACCTGGACGGCGCGATCGCCGACAACGCCCGCGAAGCCATGCGCGAGCTGGAAAAACAAGGCGCCAAACTGGTCAAACTGTCCCTGCCCAGCATCAAATTGTCGGTGCCCGCCTACTATGTGATCGCGCCGGCGGAGGCCAGCTCGAACCTGTCGCGCTTCGACGGGGTGCGCTTCGGTTACCGCTGCGAGAACCCCACCGACCTGGAAGACTTGTACAAGCGTTCCCGCTCGGAAGGCTTCGGCGCCGAGGTGAAGCGCCGCATTCTGGTGGGTACTTACGCGCTGTCCGCCGGCTACTACGACGCCTACTACAAGCGCGCGCAGAAGGTGCGCCGCCTGATCCGCGATGACTTTTCCCGTGCCTTCAAGGATGTGGATGTGATCATGGGCCCCACGTCGCCGGAAACCGCCTTCAAGCTGGGCGCCAAGGCGGACGACCCGGTCAACATGTACATGGCCGACGTGTTCACCATCGCCGTGAATCTGGCCGGCCTGCCGGCGCTGTCCATGCCCAGCGGCTTCGTTAACGGTCTGCCCGCCGGCACCCAGGTGATCGGCAATTATTTCCAGGAAGGCCGCATCTTGAATGTGGCGCACCGTTATCAAATGGCCACGGACTGGCATCAGCAGGCGCCGGGAGGTTTCGCATGAGCCATTCAGGAAACTGGGAAGTCGTGATCGGCCTGGAAGTGCACGTGCAACTGGCCACCGAATCAAAGATCTTTTCCGGCACCAGCACCCGCACCGGCGACGAGCCCAACCGGCATGCCAGCCTGATTGATCTGGGCCTGCCCGGCACCCTGCCGGTGGTCAACAAGGAAGCAATCCGCAACGCCATCCGCTTCGGCCTCGCGGTGAACGCGGATATCGCCCGCCGCTCGGTGTTCGAACGGAAAAATTATTTTTATCCGGACCTGCCCAAGGGCTACCAGACCACCCAGCTGGCGGAGCCCATTGTCGGCGCCGGCGAAGTGGTGGTCCGCCTTGAAGACGGCACGGAAAAAACCGTGCGCATCCACCACGCCCACCTGGAGGAAGACGCCGGCAAGTCGCTGCATGAGGCTTTCTCTGACTACATGGGCCATGGCCAGACCGGGATCGACCTCAACCGCGCCGGCACGCCGCTGATCGAAATTGTCTCGGAACCGGATATGAGCGGCGCCGAGGACGCGGTGGCGTTCGCCCGCAAGCTGCATTCCATCGTCACCTCGCTGGGCATCTGCGACGGCGACATGTCCCAGGGCAACATGCGCTTCGACGTCAACATTTCGGTGCGCCGCCCCGGCGAGCCGCTCGGCACGCGCACCGAAACCAAGAACCTCAACTCGTTCCGTTTCATGGAAAAAGCCATCGCCCTGGAAGTGGCGCGGCAGATCGACGTGCTCGAGGACGGCGGCGAGATCGTTCAGGAAACGCGGCTGTACAACGGCGAGACCAACACGGCCCGCTCCATGCGCACCAAGGAAGACGCCAACGACTACCGCTACTTCCCCTGCCCGGACCTGCTGCCGGTGATGGTCAGCGAGGCGGAAATACAGGCGTTGCGTGATGAGCTCCCGGAATTGCCGGACGCCCGCAAAGCCCGCTACATGGAGCGTTATCAGCTGTCGGACTACGACGCCGACCTGTTGTCCGGTTCCATCGCCACCGCCCGCTACTTCGAAGCCGCCGCCGAGCATGGCGGCGACGCCAAGCTGGCCGCCAACTGGGTGATGGGCGAATTGGCCGCCAAGCTCAACAGCGAGGACAAGGACATCGCCGACAGCCCGGTGAGCGCCGAGCAGCTCGGCCAGCTGATCCTGCGCCTCAAGGACGGCACCATCAGTTCCAAGATCGCCAAACAGGTGTTCGAGGCCTGCTGGAATGGCGAGGGCGACCCGGACGCCATCATTGAAGCCAAGGGCCTCAAGCAGATGAGCGACAGCGGCGAGCTGGAGAAAATCGTCGACCAGGTGATCGCCGACAGCCCCGCCCAGGTGGAAGACTACCGCAACGCCGACGACGCCAAGCGTAAAAAGAAAATCGGCTTTTTCGTCGGCCAGGTGATGAAAGCCACCCAGGGCAAGGCCAACCCGCAGCAAGTGAACCAGCTATTGCAGGAGAAGCTGTAGCGGCTGAAGCGCGGCCTTGTAGGAGCGGGCCTTGCCCGCTCCCACAGGTGCGTCCTTTCAGCTTTGAACTTGCCGCCCCCAACAGGAACCGCTATGAACGAACCGCGCGTCACACTTTCGATCGAAGGCCACATCGCAATCGTGTCGCTAAACCGGCCGGAAAAGTACAACGGCCTGGATCTGGAAATGATGCGGGGCTTGGTGGCCTGCGCCAAGACGATAAAGAAAAACCGTGACGTTCGGGTGGTTATTCTGCGCGGCGAAGGAAAAGCGTTCTGCGCCGGACTCGACTTCGCCACCGTCACCAAAACACCGCTGAAAATGCTGCTGGCGTTCAGCAAATTCGGCGTCAAGAAAACCAATCTGTTCCAACAGGCCTGCTGGGCCTGGCGGGAGCTGCCGGTACCGGTGATCGCGGTATTGCATGGCTACTGCTACGGTGGCGGGCTGCAATTGGCCCTGGCGGCGGATTTCCGCATCGCCACGCCGGATTGCGAGCTGTCCGTGATGGAAAGCAAATGGGGGCTGATCCCGGACATGACCGGCACCGTCACTTTGCGCGAATTAGTGCCCATGGACGTGGCCAAGGAGCTGGCCATGACCGGTCGCCGTTTCGACGCCGTGGAAGCCAAGAGCCTGCACCTGGTGACCCGGGTGGCGGAGCAGCCCGAGCAGGCGGCCCGGGAGCTGGCCGATGCCATTCTGACCCGTTCCCCGGACGCGGTGAGCGCCACCAAGGCGCTGTTTCAAAGCACCCGGCACGCCGCCGAGGATCAGGCCTTCGATCAGGAATCCAGCCTGCAGTTCAAGCTGTTGCGCGGGCGCAATCAGAGCGAGGCCATGGCCGCCAACATGAAAAAGCGGGAACCGCGCTTCCGGCCCCGACAGCGCGACTACTGACCTTTACCTCGTCGAGGCCCGTGGGCGGGTCATCAAGATGGCACAATCTCTGCTTAGCCTTTTCAACCCGCCACTAGCCGTGGAAGTAACGCATGATACCCCTTGGCGATTCCCTTGAAGGCCTGCCTGCTCTGGCCCGACACTATAAACAGCTCGGCGACGCCGTGATCCGCGGCCTGCGCCAAACGCCTCAAAGCCTGTCCCTGCCCGCCACCAGCGATGCCCGCCGCGACGGCCTGACCCATCACCGCCTCTACGTGGTACGCGGCGGTACGCTGACGGCCTGCTGCCAGGGCCGGCGTCTGCTGCTTTGGGACGAAGGCGACCTGATCATCCCCGATCCCGAGGACGGTATTGAGTTCCAGGCCGACGGCGCGGTGCTGCTGGCCGGCTACGATTTCGGCGCCGTCACCGACGAGATCAGCGCGTCACCGGATCTGGCGCGGCGCTGGAATGAACTGCTGTTGATGCGCCAGGCGCTGCTGACCCGTTGCCTGGCCGCCCAGACCCCGGAAGAAAACCACACCGGCTCCCGGTTCGCCTATTTCCAGCCCGGCGACCTGATACTGCGCCAGGGCGACCACGCCGACGGCGTCTACAACCTGTTCGAGGGGGAAGCCGACGTGCTGGTGGACGAGGTGGTGGTGGGCCGGGTCGGCCAGGGTGAACTGCTGGGCGCCATCGCCGTGCTGACCGGCGCGCCCCGGGGCGCCACCGTGCGCGCCCGTGGCCGCTGTTCGGCGATGCACATTCCCAGCGACGGCTTCCACCATCTGATCCGCGCCAAACCATCGCTGATCCACGGTCTGATGACCGACATGGCACGCCAGATCAACGACCTCAACACTCAGGTCGTGACGCTTTCCAACACGGAACGGGCCTAGCCTTTTTGCCGCCGGACCCGGTATTTTCCCAATCCGACCCGATCCCCTATATTATCGGCCTGGGGAAATTGAAAAGGTACGATGGGGATTCGCTTGTCCGTGGATGCATTGCTGGATTTCGTGGGGGAAATCTATGAGGCCTCCTATAACCCGGACCACTGGGATCACGTGGCGGTGGGCCTTTGCCGGCTCCTGAACGCCCGCTCCGGGGCTATATTCCTGGAAGATCATGAAAGCGGTACGCGCGACATGATCGGAGCCTCTGGTTTACCCAGACCGGTTAGAGCCGCCTACCGTTTTGGCATGTCCAAATACGATCACACGTTCCAAATACAACGCCTTGAACCGCTGGGCGAGGCCCGCAACATTATCCGCGCCGAGGACATACGCCACGAACATCCCTTCTATTACCGGCTGATCCTCAAACCCAATGACATCGGCTTTCTTATCGGAATGAATGTCTACAACGACCACGAGTGGCATGTGGGCATCGGCTTGCACCGCTCCTTCCAGGCCGAAGCGTTCTCCGAGCAAGACAGTCTGACGCTGCAGCGACTCTACCCGCACTTCAAACGAGCGCTGCGCATTCACAAGGAATTTCATCGCCTTCGTACGCGTCAACAAACCCTGGAATCTGCCCTGGGCCGTTTCATGACCGGACTGATCGTGATCGGGCCCGGCGGTCTGGTGAGCTACCGCAATCCCGTGGCGGAGGCCATGCTGGCGGGACATAAAGCCTTGAGCATCGACAGCCGGAACCAAGTGCGCGCCCACTACCCGCAGGAGCATCAACGTTTACAGGCGCTGATCGACGAACTTTTACGCGCCGACCGACAAGATGTGAGCACCCGCAACCAGGCCATCGGCCTTAATCACCCGGACAGGGAACATGCCCTCACCCTGATGCTGGCGCCGCTGGACGATGCGCTCCACGAAGACGCTCGTGCCGCCGGCAGTGTGGCACTGTATCTGTGTGATCCCGACTCCGCATTCAACCTGCCCGCGGAAACCCTGCGCTCCTTGTATGACATGACCCCCACGGAAGCCGGCGTGACCATTGCTCTGGTCAATGGCCGGTCGCCGGCGCAGATCAGTGAAGACCACGGCGTCCGTATCGACACCGTGCGCAGCCAGTTAAAAAGCATCTACTACAAGATGGGGGTTAATAAACAGCAGGACGTGATCCGCGTGCTGCTGTCCGGCGTCATGCAGGTAAAGGCTTCGAGCGGTCGCCACACACCGGACAGCCCGGGTCTTTCTTGAAGGCCACTTCCCGCCAGCTCAGAGTGCGGCCGTCGAAGAGTCTCAGCACCGGCGCCACCGGGGTGCCGGTGAGCAGATGGATGGCGAGCAGCGCCTGCAGGGTGCCCACCGTTCCCACCACCGGACCCAGAATGCCGGCTTCGCTGCAGGCCAGATCGCCATCGGTGCCGTCGCCGTAGACACAGGCGTAGCAGGCGCTGTCCGGGCGGCGCAGATCGAACACCGCGAGCTGGCCGTCCAGGCGGATGGCGGCGCCGCTGATCAGCGGCCTGCGGTGGGCGACGCAGGCCGCGTTGACGGCCTGCCGGGTGGCGAAGTTGTCGCTGCAGTCGAGCACCAAATCCACCCGGGGCAGGTGTTGCTCCAGCCAGGCCGGGTCGGCTCGGGTGGCGTGGGGCTCGACCGCCACGTCCGGGTTGAGCGCGCGCAATTGGGACGCCAGGGCTTCGGCCTTGCCGTCGCCCACCTGGCCGTCGCGGAACGCCACCTGGCGGTGCAGATTGCTGCGGTCCACCCGGTCGTCGTCCACCAGCAACAGGCGCCCCACCCCGGCGCCGGCCAGGTAAAGCGCGGCGGGGCTGGCCAGGCCGCCGCAGCCGATCAGCAATACCCGGGCACCGGCCAGGGCCTGCTGGCCATCCAGATCGAATTCCTCGAGCAGCAGCTGCCGGCTGTAGCGCAGCAGTTGCTCATCGTTGAGGGCGTCGCCGTCGTAGTCAGACATGACCCAAGGTTACCCTGTCCCGGCCTTCCAGGTCCTGCCGGGTGGTGACGGCCCGGAAGCCGCGCTCTCCCAGCAAAGTGCGTACCGCGCCACCCTGGTCGAAACCGTGCTCGAGCACCAGCCAGCCGCCCGGCGCCAGGGTGTCATGGGCCTGGGCGGCGATCACTCTCAGATCGGCCAGGCCGTGGTCGTTGGCCGCCAGGGCCGAGCGCGGCTCGAAACGCAGATCGCCCTGCTCCAGGTGATCGTCCAGCGGATCAATGTAGGGCGGATTGCTGACGATCAGATCGAAGGGGCCGCCCAGGCCATCGAGCCAGTCACAGCACACCAGCGCCACGCGGGCGCCGAGGCGCTCGGCGTTGTCTCGCGCCACCGCCAGGGCCGGCCGGCTGGCGTCGGTCAGGGTCAGGCTCCAGCTGGGGCGTTCCAGTGCCAGGGTGACACCGATGGCGCCGCTGCCGGTGCCCAGATCCACCGCCCGCAGCGCGGTCTCGGGGAGAGTCTCCAGTACCGCCTCCACCAGGGTCTCGGTGTCCGGGCGCGGAATCAGGGTATGCGGGGTGACCAGGAATGGGCGGCCGAAAAACTCGCGCTCACCGGTAAGGTGGGCCACCGGCTCGCCCTGGGCACGGCGCTGCACCAGTGCCTGAAACACCCGCTGCTGGCTGTCGCTGAGAGTGCGCTCCGGCCAGGTGCGCAGATAGGTACGGGATTCCCCGATCACCCGGCAAAGCAGCAGTTCCGCGTCCAGGCCCGGGCTGGGCGAGGCGGCCAGCTGTTCGCGGGCCTGGCGCAGGGCGTCGTCCAGTCGCACCGCGACCGCCTAGCCCTGCCCGTCGGCCAGGGCGGCCAGTTGGCCGGCCTGATGCTCGGCCAGCAGCGCGCCGATCACTTCGTCCATATCCCCGGCGACGATTTCGTTGAGCCGGTACAGCGTCAGGTTGATGCGGTGGTCGGTGAGCCGGCCCTGGGGAAAGTTATAGGTGCGGATGCGTTCGGAGCGGTCGCCGGAGCCGACCATGGATTTGCGCTCGGCGGCCTGCTCGGCGTGGGCCGCGGTCTCGCGGGCGTCGAGCAGCCGGGCCTTGAGCAGCGACATGGCCTTGGCCTTGTTCTTGTGCTGGCTGCGTTCGTCCTGGCACTCCACCACCACGCCGGTGGGCAGGTGGGTCAGGCGCACCGCCGAATCGGTGGTGTTGACATGCTGGCCGCCGGCGCCGGAGGAACGGTAGGTATCGATACGCAAGTCTTCGTTGCGGATCTCGATGTCACCGGTGTCCTCCGCCGCCGCCAGCACCGCCACCGTGCAGGCCGAGGTGTGGATACGACCCTGGGATTCGGTGGCCGGCACCCGTTGCACCCGGTGGGCGCCGGATTCGAACTTGAGGCGGGAATAAACATCGTCGCCGGACACCTGTGCGATCACTTCCTTATACCCGCCGTGTTCGCCCTCGCTGGCGCTGACGATGTCCACTTTCCAGCCACGCTGATCGGCGTAGCGGGAGTACATCTTGAACAGATCGCCGGCGAACAGCGCCGCCTCGTCGCCGCCGGTGCCGGCGCGAATTTCCAGGTACACATCGGCGCCGTCGCGGGGGTCCCGGGGCAGCATCAGCCGTTGCAATTCCGCGTCCAGCTCCTCGATGCGCTGCTGGGCGTGGCGGGCTTCCTCGGCGCCCATGTCCCGCATCTCCGGGTCGCTGTCGTCGAGCAGCGCCCGGGCGCTTTCCAGCTCCTGTTCGCTGGCCCGGTAGGCGCGATAGGCTTTGACCACCGCTTCCAGCTCGGCGTATTCCTTGGACAGACTCCGGAAATGCTTCTGATCGGCAATGATATCCGGATCGGAAAGCAGGCCGCTGACCTCCTCGAACCGCTCCATCAGTTTTTCCAGTTTGCCGTTCAGCGATGCTTGCATGGGGTTCCCGCTATTCTTGATCGGATTCCTGATCGGATGGCTGGTCGTCCAGATTGTCCTGGTCGAGCAGTATTTCCCGCGCCATGGCGAGCGCCTCGGCGCGGCCTTCGGCGGCCAGCCGGCGCAGCCCAACGCTCGGCTGGTGCAGCCATTTGTTCACCAGACTGTGCTTGAAGCGGCGCAGTACTTCCTCCGGGTCGCCGCCTTTTTCCAGCTGCGTCAGGGCCCGCTGCAATTCCTGGTCGGCCAGTTCCGTACCCTGCCGCCGGTAATCACGCAGCACCCCCACGGCCCGTTGCTCACGACGGCTGCGGTGGTGGCGACGGATCGCCTCCTCGATCAGGGCGGCGGCCTGCTCCGCGGCTTCCTGCCGGGCGCGGACGTTTTCCTGGATCGCTTCCTGAAGGTGATCCACGGTGTACAGATAGACGTCGTCCAGCTCGCCCACTTCCGGCTCGATGTCCCGGGGCACGGCGATGTCCACCATGAACATCGGCCGGTGCCGGCGACGCTTGAGCGCCCGCTCCACGGTGCCCTTACCCAGCACCGGCAACGTCGAGGCGGTGCACGATATGAGAATGTCCGCGTGCTCCAGCGCCACCGGCAGCTCCTCCAGGCCGATGCCACGCCCACCCACCTGGGCCGCCAGATCGTCGGCACGGGCCTGGGTGCGGTTGGCGATCACGATCTCGTGCACCTGCTGCTCTTCCAGGTGCCGGGCCACCAGCTCGATCATTTCGCCGGCGCCGATCAACAAGGCGCGGCTTTGTTTCAGGTCGGCGAAGATATGCCGGGCGAACGACACCGCCGCGTAGGCCACCGATACCGGATTGGCGCCGATGCCGGTTTCCGTGCGGATCCGCTTGGCCACCGAGAACACATCCTGGAATACCCGGCCCAGCTCGCTGTTGATCAGACCGGCCTCGTGGGCGCGGGCATAGGCCTCGCGTAACTGCCCCAGAATCTGCGGCTCACCGAGCACCATGGAATCCAGACCGCCGGCCACCCGCATGAGATGCTCCAGGGCTTTCTCGTCACGGTGGGTATAAAGAACCCGTCGCAGGGTCTCCACCGGCATGCGCCGGGCCTGGGCCAGCCAGGCGCCGAAATCCGGCGCCTCGCCATCGATCAGACAGTACACTTCGGTGCGATTGCAGGTGGACAGAAGCGCCGCCTCGCGGATGCCGGGCAGCTCGCGCAAAGCGACCAGGGCGTCGTCCGCTTGGGCGGCGGAAAATGCCAGCTGCTCGCGCAGCTCCACATCCGCGGTGGTGTGATTAACGCCGACTGCGATGAGATTCATAAGAAATGACGACGACCCGATGGGGTTAGGCCCTGATACGCGCAAGGGTGTCGCATTTTGCGCGAAAGCGCCCCGCAAAACAACGTCGCCCCCGCCCTTGGGGCGGGCGCGCGCCTGTGCGATAGTAGCGGCTCAATGTCCTTTGATAGCCAGCCGATGAAATCACGCCCGTCGCTCGTCGCCGCCGCCCTGCTCGCCCTGGCCGGCTGCTCCCAGATGCCCTCCGCACCGCAACAGACCGCTCCGGCCACGCCGCCCCCGGACCTGCCGCCGATCGAATACGACGGCGAGACTCTGGGCGATCTGCTGGTGGCGGAGAGCGCCGCCCAGCGGCAAAGCCTGCGGGTCACCATGGCCTATTACGCGCGGGCGGCGGAAACCACCCACGACCCGGAAATCATCGCTCAGGCCACCAAGCTCGCCACCTACCTGGAAGAGCATGAACAGGCCCGGCATCTGGCCGGTCTGTGGCTGGAGCGCCAACCCGATAACGCCGACGCCCTGCGCCTGGCGGCCCTGGCCGATATCCAGCTGGATCGACCGGATCAGGCCTCCCAGGCCATCGACCGGCTGCTCGCGGTGCACGGCAGTGAAGCGCTGGTGCCGCTGGTAGCGGAGGCGCGCGGTCTGGACGAACGCGACAACCAACGGTTGCTCAAGGCCTTGTCCGGCCTCGCCGAGCGCTACCCGGACCAGGCGCCGCTGTGGTATGCCCGGGCGCTGGACCGGCGTCAGCAAAGCGACCTGGAGGGCGCGCTGGACGCCGTGGACACCGCCCTGGACCAGGACCCGGATCATAGCGAGGCGCGGTTGCTGCGCACCCAGATCCTGTTTGAGCAGGGGCGCCGGGAAAAGGCGCTGGACGAGCTCCGCGACATCGTCAACGAGGCCCCCGAAGCGCGCCGCCCTCGGGTGGCCTATGTGCGCCTGCTGCTGGCCGCCGGCCGCTACGACCAGGCCAGCGAGCAACTGACCACCCTCGCCGAACAGAACCCCCGGGACCTGGATCTGCAGTATTCCCTGGCCCTGCTGGCCCTGGAATCCGGCGCCATGGATTCCGCCGAAGCTACCTTGCGGCGACTGCTGCGCCAGGGCTACCGCCCCAATGAAATGCGCCTGCATCTTGGCCAGGCGGCGGAGCAGCGCGGCGATACCAAAGGCGCCATTGACTACTATCTGAAGGTGAAAGGCGGCGAAAGCCTGCAGGCACAGGTGCAGGCCGCCCGGCTGATGTACGCCGAGGGGCGCGGCGACCAGGCCCATGCGCTGATCACCAGCCTGACCCATCAATATCCGGAACAGGCCACGCTGCTGTGGATCAGCGAGGCCGACATGCGCGCCGCCAACGGCAACCCGGAATCCGCCCTGGCGCTGCTCGACCGGGCGCTGGAAACGGCCCCGGACAACCCGGAGCTGCTCTACGCCCGGGCCATGACCGCCGGCGGCCTGGGCGACTATGAGGCCATGGAAACGGACCTGCGCCGGGTGCTGGAACAGCAGCCCGACGATCCGGCGGCGCTCAACGCTCTGGGCTACACCTGGGCGGATCAGGGCGTGCACCTGGAGCAGGCCCTGGACATGATCCGCCGCGCCCTGGAACAACAGCCCAACGATCCGGCGATCCTCGATTCCATGGGCTGGGTACTCTACCGTCTGGGGCGGCCGGAAGAGGCCCTGCCCTTCCTGCGCCGCGCCTACGCCCAGTTCCCCGACCCGGAGGTGAGCGCCCACCTGGGCGAGGTGCTGTGGGTGCTGGGTGAAGAGGACGAGGCCCGCCGGGTCTGGGCCACGGCCCTGGAGCAGAGCCCCCAGGCCGAGCCGATTATGGAAACCCTGCAACGCCTGGAGGTGACACTTTGAGCTACGTCAGCCGTTTTGGGTGGCTGCTCCTCGCAGTGCTGCTGAGCGCTTGCCAGCAGGCCCCGGTGGCTCCCACGGACTTCACCCGCGCCGAGCAAATCCAGCGCTGGGAAATGAGCGGCAAGCTCGGCTACCGCACCGCCGACGACGGCGGCTCCGCCAGCTTCGACTGGCAGCAGGCGCCGCGCTACGGGGAAATCCGCTTCTCCGGTCCGCTCGGCTTCGGCAGCGCGGCGCTGACCTGGCAGCCGGGCATGGCCCGCCTGGAAACCGCCCAGGGCGAGTGGCAGGCCCGCACGCCCGGCGAACTGGCCTGGCATCTGACCGGTTTCTGGCTGCCGGTGTCGGCACTGGAATACTGGAGCCGCGGACTGGTGTGGCCGGGGGCGCCGGCACAGTCGGAGGAAAACGACGACGGCCATCTGAGCCAATTAAGCCAACTGGGCTGGGATCTGGAATTCGACCGCTACGAGAACGTCGGCCGGGTGGCGCTGCCTCACCGTATCAAGGCCCGCCAGGGCGCCGACAGCTTTACGCTGCTGATCCGCGAATGGCAGCCGCTGCCCAGCCAACCCTGATCATGGCCCCTTTCTCCTTGCCGGCGCCGGCCAAACTGAACCTGTTTTTGCATATCAACGGCCGGCGGCCGGACGGCTATCACCTGCTACAGACTCTGTTCGTCTTGCTCGATCATGGCGACACGTTGGATTTCGCCGCCGCCGGCGGGCTGAGTCTCCACTGCGACAATCCGGCCCTGCCCGTCGACGACGACAACCTGGTGCTGCGCGCCGCCCGGCTGCTGCAGCGGGAGACCGGCCATCGCGGCGGTGCCCGGCTGCATCTGCGCAAGACCCTGCCCGCCGGCGGCGGCGTGGGTGGCGGCTCATCCGACGCGGCCACCACGCTGTGGGGCTTGAACCTGCTCTGGGACCTGGGCCTGGACACCGACACCCTGGCCCGGCTGGGGCTGAGCCTGGGCGCGGACGTGCCGGTGTTCGTGCGCGGCCGCAACGCCTGGGCGGAAGGCGTGGGCGAGCGTTTGCAAGCCGTTGAATTACCGCCACTCTGGTTTCTGGTGATTGATCCCGGGGTGTCCGTTCCAACCGCTCGAATTTTCGGCGACGAGGAATTGACAAGGCACACCCCCGCCATTACATTACCGGCCTCGCTTGGGGCGGCCACTTTCGAGGCCTTTCTGGAGGAAGGGCACAACGACTGCGAAGCCGTGGCCCGGCGCCTTTTTCCCGCCGTGGATAAAGCGCTCGACTGGCTCCAAAGCGAAGCGGGCAACGCCCGCATGACCGGTACCGGCGCTTGTTGTTTCGCACACTTCGCCGAGCGGCAAGACGCGCTGAACACACTGCGGCGCTTGCCGGAATACTGGACAGGTTTTGTGGCTCGAAGCACTGAAATCTCACCTCTCCATGAGGCACTGGCGACGCTTCGAGCCAGACAGAATTCAGGGCCGGCGTGACACGCCACCTGAGCAAGTTAGTGTTGGGGTATAGCCAAGTTGGTAAGGCAGCGGGTTTTGATCCCGTCATTCCCAGGTTCGAGTCCTGGTACCCCAGCCATT
>Ga0310342_100000014_pt1 | contig 85063 bp, 119 predicted proteins | sample S15DNA20500_MG_FD_206155 | JGI IMG/M metagenome (GOLD analysis project Ga0310342, IMG submission 206155) | Marine microbial communities from station ALOHA, North Pacific Subtropical Gyre - S1503-DNA-20-500_MG | ecosystem: Environmental > Aquatic > Marine > Oceanic | place: Pacific Ocean... | reverse complement strand
CTACCAATATTATTGATGGGGGCGGTACAGCAGATATAAAAATACAAGACTCTAGTCATACATCTGCTATATTTGATACTTCAGCAGAAGTACAACTCTATTATGACAATTCTAAGAAATTTGAAACAACCGCTGGTGGAGCAACCCTTTCAGGTGACCTTACCATACAAGCTGATGGTTATATAGCCTTTGGAGATACTAGTCATTTAATAGATGTTAACGCTGGCGAGATGGTACATACAATGCCAGCAAATGAAGACTTTAAATGGCGACACGGAACTACTCAGGTAATGTGGCTGGATACATCTGCGGCTACTTTATATACGGGATTGAATGATACGAATCACGGCATATTCCATGCCTTGGGTGGTGATGGGAATGGTTCAGGTACTGCAAACAAAGAAGGTGGAGAGTTAAGACTTGGTACTGCCGCTGATTTTGACTCCACATATAACTATTACTTTATGGATGTTTATGAAGATGATTTAAGGATGGGTAGAGCGGGGGTTGTTGATTTTACTTTAACAGCCGCTGGGACGCATACTTGGAAAGGTTCTGGAGATTTCTCATACGGTAGTGGTGGAGCAGTAAATGCAATAAAGTATTTTGATTTATATAATATCTCTAGCACAGCAGGAACTGATGCTATAGATTTAAGATTAATTACTCGCAATGCTGCTAATAACGGTACTTCAGCAGCAAACATTCTTAAACGCTATAACGGTGAATTCACTATTAACAATGCGGATACTCATGCAAATGCATATATGATGCTGTATGTTGGTAGTACAACCACTAATGGAATATTTATTAATAATAGTGGGAATGTAGGAGTTGGAACACTTTCTCCACAACAACTACTTCATGTAGAGGGCGGTTCAGACCCAACCATATTTATTAGACAGACTAATGCAAATAATGCGGATAGTGGAAAACTAGCATTTGGTGAAGCAGATAATAATGAACAGGCGTGGATGAAATACGATGGTTCTGCAAACCAATTAAAGATAGAAACTATCAATGCTGCTAATGCTTTAATTGTGGAAAGAACTACTGGAAACGTAGGAGTTGGTGCAGCCCCAACAACGACTGCCCAACAAAAACTTCAAATCACAGGGGGAAGTAACTTAAATGGAACTAATCCCGTAACATTGAGATTGTATAACACAACATCAGGAACATTTACTGCTAATACACAAAATACAAATATTGATTTCGCTTCTGCTGATGCGAGTGGTAGCTGGAGTGCTGGAGATGTAAGAGCCAGAATTGGTATGGTTAATGAAAATACTTATGGAAGTGCTACAGCATTAGGATTTTGGACAGGAGCCGTTGGTGGTACTGCTGTTCAGAAACATATGCAATTAAGTTCTGAAGGGAAACTAGGAATTGGGTCAATTGCTCCATCTACTAGGTTAGACGTAATTGATAACTCTACTGGCGCAAATAAATATGCATTGTTTGGGTCTGAAACTATTAGCGGTTCGTCTAGAGAAGGTGGAATAATATTAACTTCCTCTAATACTGACGATAGAAGTTGGGCGTTATGGGCAGATTCACATAACCCAAGAGCATTTAAGATTGAATATTTAGGGGCAAGAGCCACAAATTTAGGTAGCGGTACAACAATAGCTACCTTTGATTATCAAGGCAATGTAGGAATTGGAACGGGTGCTGGCACAACTCCGTCTGCAAAACTACATGTATCAGGCAGTTCTTATTTCACTAATGGTGATATGGGTATTGGGGGAACAGCTTATTCTGGTTCAGGTAAAGGGCGTGTCAGAATTGATGGCAATGGAGATAATGCAATTACTATTGGCTCTGGGACTTTAGAAGGAACTGCAAGAAATGAAAGCGTTACATTCTTAGAAGCTAATGACGGTGCGGGTGGTTCTGGACTTAGATGGCTAGACGGAAGTGGAAATGTTAAAACCATAATTTATGGTAGCGTTCCTAGCAATTCATACGCCGCTCCTACGCATATTTGGTCATCGGGAAACATATCTTTCTATCCGGGGATGTCTGCTGAAGAATTTAGATTTGAAACTGATGGAGATTTCCATGCAGATGGAGATGTCTACGCATTTTCTGGCTCAGTAGGTTCGGATATAGCATTAAAGGAAAACATTAATGTAATAGACCACGCATTAGATAAAATATCTCAATTAAAAGGTGTTTCGTTTGATTGGAAACGGGAGAATAAAGGGAGTAGTGCTGGATTAATAGCACAAGACGTAGAAAAAGTATTACCAGAATTAGTTACTGATGTTGATAATTTAAATGATGATAGTTCATATAAATACTTAAACTACAATGGAATTATAGGATTACTTGTAGAGTCCATTAAAGAACTTAAAGATGAAATACAGGAGTTGAAGAATGGCACTTCAAGGTAGTGGACAAATGAAAATGTCCGATATCTACAATGAATTTACTGGCACACATGATGGCAGCCAAGAAATTCAAATGTCCGACTATCGTGATAAAGGTGATGTTCCAGCTTCTGGTGAAATACAGTTAGCCACAGATATGTATGGGGCTTCTAATGTTACATATACATCTGCTACTGGTGGAACTGTAACTACATACACCGCTGATATCGATGGACAGGGGAGTAAAAATTACAAAGTACATACATTTACTTCTAGTGGAACCTTCGCAGTTAGTTCAGTAGGTACTGATGCTACTATTTCTGTTCTATGTGTTGGTGGTGGAGGTGGTGCTGGTGGTTATGGTGGCGGTGCTACTAGGTATGGCGGCGGCGGCGGTGCTGGTGGCATGGAATACTATGACTACTCTGTACCGTTTGATAATCGAAATTTATATGGTCAACAAAATTATTATAATGAACATAATAGTATTGGTCGGGCGCAAAAGAAGGATATTACGGCTCAAAACTATACTGTCTACGTTGGTTCAGGAGGTTCTGGCGGTGGATATGACTACTCTGGAAGTGGGGGTAATGGAAGTTATATAAGATTAGCTGATGGAAGCACTTATCTGGTAATTGTTCGTGGAGGTGGGGGAGGATTTTCAGGTAACTATTCTTCAAGTAATGGAGGCGTATTTGGTGGTATAACGGGAGGTGCTAGTGATAACTCTAATGCTGGAGGACATGGCGGGTCTGGTGGTGGAGGTATTTATGGTAACTGGATGAGTAATCAATATGGAAACTCGTATTATTATAATAATACATATAATACATCGGGAGATAATTACGTAACCAATACCTTTACTAGTACTGCTGCTCATGCGGGTGGAAAGGCTGGGAATGGTGGTGCTGATGGAGTTAACGCTACTGGCGGTCAGTTTATTAGTGGAGGTGGAGGCGGTGCTGGCGGCGGCGGTACTGCTGGAGGCTGGTACTCAACTTCAACTACTGGAAAAGGTGGGGCAGCAAAAGCTAATAAAATAAGAACGGGAAGCGATGTTTATTATGCTGGTGGTGGAGGTTCTCGTGGGAGAAACGGAGACAATAGACCATCTGGTGGTAATTATACGGGATCGGCAAATACTGGCGATGGTGGAACTGGTGATGGGAATTCCGGGGGCAGCGGAATAGTTGTAATTAGATATGTGGTAGCGTAATGCCTGAAGGAGTTATGTATTGGGATTACGATGGGCCAGAGATTGTTTATGCAGAAGTAGACGATAATAATATAGCTACTGGCGGGGCTTTAGTTGTTTCTGCTGAAGATGCTCCAGATGAAGCAACGGGACAAATTTTTTGTAGAAATTTATTGAATACTACATATAAATATATACGGGTATATAAAACTAAACCTTCTGTTAATCCCCGAAAATGTTTTCCTTCTCAAGGGTATATCTATGATCCAGTAAATGATTGGTTTAAATCGCCCGTTCCTGAATTACCTGATCCAATATATTTGGAAGTTGATGATGATGACGGCAATAAAGTTATGCTGTATGACCATAGAGGCAAATCTCATACGTGGTCAGAGGAACATTGGCAATATATTCTGGAGTAGAAATCAGTATAATAAATAAAGGTCTATATTATTAAGGAGATTTTATGGCAACACAATATATAGGAACAACGATATCAGGATTATCTACAGATGATCCAGTTCGACCTACTCTTACCGCAAATGAGAAGGGGGTGTTGTTTGTCGAAACAGATACTAATAAAGTATATCAATGGGATGGAGATTCATGGAATGAAATCACATCTACTGCCGCTAATTTATCTGGTACAACATTAAATTCTAATATTGTTACGTCTTCTCTTACAACTGTTGGGGCGTTAAATGCGGGTTCAATAACATCAGGATTTACATCAATAGATGTTGGGTCTGGAGCAATTACAACAACAGGGACAATTACTGCGGGTAATTTAAATGTTACTGGCACAACTACAACAGTAAATTCGACTAATACAACAATTTCTGATAAAATAATTGAACTGGCAAGTGGTGCAAGTACGGGAGCAGATGCAGGAATTATTATCGAGAGAGGTTCTAGTGGTCATAACGCAATTATGGCGTGGGATGAAGATAATGATAGATTCCACTTCGGTACAACTACGGATACAGGAACTGCAAGTAGCCTTACAATTACAACTGGAACTCTTGAAGCAAATTTAGTTGGTAACGTTACGGGTAATACTTCGGGAAATGCTGGTACAGTTACTAATGGGGTTTACACAACAGGCGCACAAACTATTGCTGGGTCTAAAACATTAACTGATCAACTTATAATAAAGGGTGACCAATCAGCACTTCGTCATCAGACGGCTAACGGAACAGATAGATTTTTAACTGGATTACGTTCTGATTTAGATGCGAATGATTTTGTTTTCCATACTTATGGTGGAGATTGGAACTTTAGAAATGGAAAAGTAGGAATAGGAATATCTCCTACGTACTTAACACATATATACGGTGCTGAAGCAGGAGAAGGTACAGCACTAGGACAGTTAGCTATTCAATCTTCTACTGCATTTGGTTCTACTCCTGATGCTGGGATTATATTCCTCAATCAACATACGTCTGGTTCTCAGGCAATTATGGGGGGAATTAAGGTCACCAAGACAACTACTGGTGATGGAAATTATAGCGGCACTATGACATTTCAAGTTCGTAATCATGGGGCAGTAGCTTATGATGCAATGACTATATTAAATACGGGAAATGTAGGAATTGGAGATGATGCTCCAGAAACGTTACTCCATCTTAAAGATGGCGCACCTGACATTACATATGAAGATACAGATGGGGGAGATAAATATATAGTTGGTAACAATGGCGGTAATTTCCGAATAAGGAACGCTACAGATTCCCGTACCGATTTGAATATAACTGGTGCAGGAAACGTAGGAATAGGAGAAACATCATCTGCTAATTTACTGCACGTTAAGGTAGATGATACAGGTGTAAATCCACATGCTTCAGCACAAATAGTTTTAGAAAGGGCTGGCACAAATTACTTACAATTTTTAACTGCTGCTAATGGAACTTCAGGATTGTTATTTGGGGATGCAAATGACAATGATGTTTCCAAAATTTATTACGATCATAATACTACTACTATGTATTTTCAAACTGAGGCAGCTACCGCAGCAACTATAGACAGTACTCAGACTTTACATACTAATATGTTTGGTATTAGGTCTGGAGATCATATGTATCTTCGGACTGATGGAAATGGTACTAAGGCTAATATACGATTATCTGATAGTGATTCTGAAGTTCAATTTAACAACGCTTCAAATGCGGGTATTCTTAGTTTCGGTACTCATATTAATAGTACTCTTAATAAAAATCTTTCAATGCGGACTAAATACGTAAGTAGTCAGTATAAAGTACAGGTGGGACTTAATATTGATGACCCCTTCCAAAACGTAGCTGGCGGTACAGTAGATTTAGATGTTTCTGGACTTCATATAAAAGATACTGTTGCTCATGGTCAATTATTAATAGAAGCTAATCCTCCTAGTCTACATGTGATGGATTCTGGCGGTGCAAGTAATGATAAATGGATGATGTACCGAATTGATGGTGGACTAGGTTGGTTTCAATCGTTAAATGATGATGGTTCTGACCGAGTAGATAATATCCTAGTCATGGATATGGGTACTGGACATGCTGGATTTAATGCTGTCCCAAAACAAGATTGGAATAGTAGCTTTCAAGCTATACATCTAGGAAACCAAACTGCTTTTGCGAATTTTACCAGTAGAGGCGGTTACTGGCTTAATAATGTACGCTATAATGGTAGTAGTCAGTTTACATATATAAACAACGATGAAGCTTGTGTAATTGATTTAGTAGATGGATGCTTTAGGTTTAGGACGGCAGGAGTTGGTTCAGCAGACGCTGCTGCTTCTCTGGCTGCTAAATTTTATATAGCTAATAATGGACAAACTGTCATAGGTTCCTCAACAGTAAAAGGTAATGCAAAGCTATCTATGTATGGGGGTATCTGGGTTGATCCGCAGACTTGGCAATTAGCTGGGTCTGGTAACGATAGTACCGCCGAAGTAGCTATGGTTTTGGATGGATATGGTGGTATATATTCTTGGTTTGATGGATATAACAGAAATATTATTAAATCTGTTGCTACAGGTATTATTGAAATTGGTCAAGGAAATACAGGTATTTGGAATACTATTGACCTACATCCGGGAAATGCGGGGAAAGTTAGAATTTATGGGGACGACCCATCTTCCTCTAATGAGATGTTAATCGCTACTTTTGAAGATGCAAATCTAACATTAGCAGGACAAATTAAAATTTCAGGTGGCAGTCCGGGAGCAGATAAAGTATTAACTTCAGATGCTAATGGACTTGCGACATGGGAAGAAGCTTCAGGTGGCGGTGGCGGAACTATGCAATTAACTGTTGCTAGTGGTCACACTATTACACCGGGAATGGTTGTAGGGATAAATAGTAGTGGTCAAGCAGTTGAATATACTACTACTGGTGCAGATTATACAGGTCTGAAATTATATAGTTATCCAGCAGATCAAGAAACATATACTTATAGATACCCTAAAGTTTTATATGATACTGAAACAGATATTCATATATTAATAGCTGTAAAATGTTTAGCATCAACTAACGAGCCTCTGACTGACGGAAGTGCTAATCAAGGAATGTTTGCTATACCTTTTACTATTGATGCTAATGATAATTATACTTTCGGTACAGAGATGCGAATAACATCTGATTGTCCTGTATATGGACATAATTACCATGCAGCAATGCTGGAAACACGACAGCAAGCTGTAGTAATAGTGAATTATGCTACTGCGGGTTCTAACTGGACTGCTAATCAAGGGAAAAAGGGGTGGTTGTTAAAAACAAAAGCCACATCTCCAACTACGGTAGTAGCTAGTACAGAATTCACAATTGTCACACATACGGCTGATAGTTATTCGCCTTATTATGGGGACGGTAGTAGTGGGTCAGATCATCGAGGAGTGGTTTCATATGGTGGAAGTAGTTATTACGCCAAAGCTAGAGTATTAGATTTTGGAACTGCTTGGAATGAAACCCAAGGTGGGGCGAATAATGTTACTGTTGGAAGTGAATATAATATGATTAATTCTGCCGCATATTATCCTAAACCTGTAGCATGGGCGCATCAAGATAAGACAGGTAATAGCGGCACACAATTTTTTATGGGGACATATTCACATATACATGGATTTGATATAGGTTCAAGTGGGACTACAATTAATACTATAACTACAGGAAATTGGCAACCCTATTATCCGCATCCACAAGATTTGGTATGGGCAGGAATTAATGGGGAGGTGCATATGACTGGAGGGTATTCTAGTTCTTATCAGTATGAAATGCGCATCACAATAAGTGCCTCTGATAATACCACTACACAGGATAATACTAACCTAAATCAGAGTATTAATGGTGGGTCGAGTGGTGGTGGTACATCGGCGGTTATTCAGGTATATGCTGGAGAGTCAGATTCTTTCTTACATATTTATCATAAAAATCAGAATGGTACGTGGTATGGTTTCCCCGGCGATGATGGCTTTCACGATGCTTCATGGAACGTAAAAAGAATAACTGTGGATAGTCAAAATAGATATACTCCTGCACATTTTCCAACCGTACCAGACCTTAGATTAAATCCTTGGGTAGCTGGACATGGACTTGGTAATAATATTGGTCAAATAGGTGCTTGTCATAATGCGGACAGAAACAGGGTAGTAGTTGCTGCTGAAACATATACTTATGGTGCGGATGGCGCAGATCAACGCCCTACAAGAAACCGTACTAATACTCGCAAAATAACAATAGGACTTTATATGTTAAAAGTAGCCAGCGGTGAAACAGATAGGTTAAATGATTTTGGAACTGCAAATGGTATATTTGTAGGTCTTGGGGCAGATGCTAGTAACGTAACTGCGGGAAATACGGCTACTGTTACAGTTACTGGAGGCGTAAATGAGAGGCTTTCTGGATTAACTGCGGGTAGGGAATATTATATAGATGAATTCGGGTCAATCTTTAAAAATGGGCCTCCTCAACAAAGTCAAGATTTAATACGTCTTGGGACAGCAGTATCCTCAACTAAATTATTAGTTATGGGTGATACTCCAACCCATAGGGCATATGGTTAAACTACATAGAAGGAGCGAAAATGCAGACATTAGTCGATAAAATAACAAAAATATCATATTTTGTATTTAATGATGATAGAAATATAACTATTGATGATACACGTACAATATGTGCTTCTACATCAGCAGATAAATATGAAACAACGGATGAGATGATTATTCTTAGTATGAATAATAGTAATACATTAAAATATACTGGTGTTACAGAACCTACAGATTGGATAGGTGTTAAATATAAGTTTGATGGTACAAATTGGACAAAAAATACCGCATATAAAAGTCTGTGTGAAAATTGTTTGCCTGATAAAGTCGTTGAGCATGATTATGATGCAACTAAATGTTCTGAATGTGGAGAAACTTTATAATTAATTAGATTTTTTACTTCTATCTAGTATAATAATATATAGGGGAAACCCTAAACTTTTAAGCATGGAGTGTAGTATAGAATGGATATAAATATTCAAGATGATTTAAACTCAGTAAATGAACAGTTAACTCAGATGGTTGATCAGTTGAATCAGATCAATGCTCAGAGGGAACAGTTAATTCAACAGGTTCAAAATTTAAATGGTGTTGCTATGTATTTAAGGGGTAAAATGCCTCCTGAAGAAGCAGCTGAAATTGACGAAGTAGATACAGAAACAAGCGTAGAAAGGACTGACGAATATCCTGTAACTGCGGAGTAAGCCAATGGCTGGTTGGGAATTTACAAATATATTAAATTGGGACGGTGTAGGAACAGCATCTAGTGATTATACTGATGTAACGTTAGAAGCACAATCTCCCGGTGGAACCGCCTTTACTATTCTTAATAGTGCGGCACATTATCTTTATTTAGGTCACGATGAGAAATTTGACATGGCTGTTTTTGATGTGGCAACAGGTGGATCAATCGGAGCATTAACATGGGAATATTATAACGGTTCGGCATGGACTGAATTTATTCCGGGGTCTGGACGATATGAACTTGACCCTGATGATAATGCAGGAACTCAATATGATTTTAGTGTAGATGGGGCTGAACTATTCCCAATCAATATATTAAAAACATGGACAAAAGTTGCTATCAATAGTCTAACTAAATATTGGATACGGGTAACAACAGCTAGTGTAAGTGTAGCCCCTACAATTAAACGAATACAAATGCGTCAATATACTGCTTATTGTACGACTCAAGAAGTATTTGAATTTTTACAATTGCAAAATGTCTTAGGGACAACTGATTTTACATCGAGTACTGTTCCAACAAAAGATAATGTAGAGCGTTATATAAATGAGGCTCAAGCGTATATTGATATGAATACCCGAAAATCATGGCGACCAGCTTATGTTCAAAATGAATACCATCAGTTTAATATTAATGGTATTAAACTTGATAAACCCGATCCTTATAAAGTCATCGCTTTAGAGATTTGGAACGGGGCAAATTGGGATCGTAAAACCCAAGGAAGAACAGGAGATTTTTTCCTAGTTCCAGATACAGGATTAATACACTTCTCTCGTTTCTTCTTACTTCCAGCAAGATTTCAATCTTATAATGCTCCTATTTGGAGATGGGGTGGTGGGGAATTTACGATGCCCTTAAAAATAACATACCTAGCTGGTCGTGATGTTAATACAGATTGGAGACAAGGTGGTGTAGTTCAAGATATCAGTAAGAAATTAACTGCTATTGAGATTATGCGATCTGCGGATTATGGGAATATTGCGGTAAGTGGAATGGATAGAATTCAACAAGGAGAAAGAATAAATCAATGGACTCAAGAGATCGAAGATAAACTCGACTTTATGACTGCCTTTGAAGTATTCTAATGACATGTTATGCCTACTGAACCATTACCAATTAATGATTATTTAACTGACTTAGAAGGGCAATGGACATATTCTAATGTTTCAGGAACGTCTGCAAAACCCGCTTTTATTGAAGTTACAGGTAGTAATGAACCTATGCGATTTGATTTAAATGTTAATGATCAGATTGTTGGACGGGCGGGTTCCCCTGCTTTTAATGAAACCCCTATAGGTAATTGGAAATATGGTAATCGTGAATATAATATTGAATTAGAGGTTTATACGTTATCAGGAAGACAGCGTTTATATGATGTAGTAAGAGAAATTAGACGTATTGCTCATGCAAGAATGCATTCGTTAACGAACTTTCAACGTCAACAATTTATGGATTTTACTGAACTTACTCAAGAACAAGCAAGAGTATGGGCGGGAACTGTAAATATACAATTAGTAAATAACGCAATTTTATTAGAGACTTAGTATAATATAATAATACACTTATCGGGAGGATAAGATTATGGCAATATATAGATCGGATCAAGCATCGGTAACGTTTTCACCTGAAGCGAACCCCGGTGCATTTATTGAAAATGCAACAATAGCAGGAAATGGTGGTGAAATAGGTTCATCTGCCCGAACTTTAGGAGCGGATGCGATAGCTGGTGCAACAACTATTACGTTGAATGACGTAGCAAATGCAAGTTCTCTTGGCGGTAATGGGACGTATTACGCTATTATCGGCAATGATTCAGCATCAGGAACTTCAGGTACTAACTATGGCCCACGAGAGATACGAAAGGTTGTAGATGGTGATGGAACGTCAACCATAACTTTAGATCATCCATTAGCATTTGATCATGCATCTGGTGCGCCTGTAAAAGCAGCAGAAATAGAAGCAGCAGCTTTAGATGCTCTTACCTCCCCCACAGCAAAATTCATTACATGGCTTCCCGGTGTATATGACGCTGTAGATGTACCTGATCCAGAACAAGCTTTTGAACCATATTATATTTTAGGGAGTCAAAATAGAAACTTCTATACTGCCTATCCCGGTCAAGAAACATTAGCTGGATCAATTGGAGGTATGGTATTATTAAATGCTACTCCATTACGTTTTCCATTAGGGAAGCTAGTAACAAAACCTACCAATATTACAGCAACATCTTGGAAGGTAGGTACAGATGCTACATCAAATCGGGCAACTCAAGGGGCTACCAGAGTACCTATATTCGCTGCTGGTTCAACTGCCGCTATAGCTGCGGGTACATATGTAATGTTTGGTTCAGGATCACATGCTAACGCTTCAACATTTTCAACCGCAAGTTCCGATAATTTTGAGGTAAGACAAATACTTGCAGCTTCCGCTAGCGGTGCGGGAACAGCAGGAACATTAGTATTAAATGCTCCTTTACAATTTGAACATGCGGCTAATACGGCTATATCAACAGTTAATGCAGCTGGCCCATTCTATCATACAATATATGAAAAGACTGCCTTAGATTCAATTACAATGAATGTAAATATTTTAGACTCAGGAGAAACTCCGGCTAATACATGGCAACGAAGATATGTAGGTGGTAAGGTTGGTTCAATGGCAATCTCTGCTGAAGAGGGTGGATTAGTTAATGTTGGATGGGATGGTATTCAATTCTTAGATATGATGCATAATGTAAAGAACCATCCTGATCTTCCTGCCAATACTTATATGCCTAGATATGGTTTAATGTCGGATATAGCACCAACTAATGTGGGTAAGGTTGTATATGATTCAGGTGTGACTTATGAACGACCATCAAATGCGCCTTATTACTTTTCACAGGGTGTAGTTAAGATGTTTGGGGATGACCCTTCAGATGGTACGGATGCAGTAAGTTTAGCCCGTGTCCGTAGTTTTAGTATATCGATTGCTAATAACGAAGAACCTCGATATTATATCTCAAATCAACGAGAAGGTAAAAGAGGCCCGACAGAGATATTAGAACAACGTAGAGAATATTCAATGTCTGCAACTATTGCAACAGAAGATTCAGAAGCCACTTACGCCGATTCTCGTACTCTATTTAAAGAACTGTTGTTGGCGGGTGATTATCGAGGAACCCTAGCTTCTCAAACCGCTGGTGATGATGGCGGGGGTTTACGAGGATTTGCAATTGAATTAACTTTTACTAGAAGCACAAATGATTCGATTACGATTCGTATTCCCGGTGAGAATTTTGATAGTAACGCTAATGTTGCTGATGCAGACCCTGATCCAAAAAATGCTACTTCACGGGGTGGCGAACAAGGAGCGTTTATTCGATCTGCAACACACAATGTATCAGATGCAAATCCAATAGAAGCTGATGTTGATATCTTGTTTAGGAGTATGATAATAAATATTAAAGATAGTGAACCTATATATCCATAAGGAGGGATAATGACGAATAAGAATAGTACGAGCGGAGCCACGTTTGATTTTAAAAATTATATAATTGAGAAGACACCAGAAAAGAGGGTAGTGAAGATTCCTGATACTGGTGATGAATTTGAAATAACGATTAAGGATTTATCATGGAGTAAACGAAATCAGTTATTGTCAAAAGCTTTGCAATTTAATCAGGCGGGGGAAACTAAATTTTCAGCTGATATGTATGTCCGAGAATGCTTAAAAGAAATGATTGTAGAGGCTCCGTGGGGAAACACAACAGAAAGTTTTCTTTTACAGATTGATAATAGACTTGGAGCAGCGTTAGAATCATTAGTTCCACAAGCTTTTGATGATGTGGGTGAAGCAGCTGATACAGTAAAAAAAGGGTAACAGCCTATCTTCGGGGGGTCTTACCAGATGCCGAACCTCACGAATTAATTGCTTATAATTATTGGATTATTGTAGTTCATTTAGTGAAACGAGGGATATCATGGGAGGCTCTTAAATCATTTTCGTCAGAAGATATGGCTATGATTTTAGGGGTTATGGATGCGTTGCAAGAACGAGAAAATGAGCAACAAGAAACTTTAAATAGGATGGCAAGTCCAAGGATATAAAATATGGCAACTGTAAATGTTATAATGAAAATGTTAGACGGTGCTGAAGCTGATGATAAGAAAAATGGCGGCGGCGGGGGTAAAGGCGATCCAAAAGAGGAAAGTCAGGATCGTAAAAGTACCCTTAAAAAGCTGGGGCAAGGTGTTAAAAAAATCACAGGCTTACAGTTCGGTTTTAGTGCGTTCTTAAAACAGTCACAGGTCTTTACAAGTATTATAGGTTCTATATTTCAGTTAATTGGAGCCTTAGTTGACGTTATATTAGGCCCATTCATTCCACTTATTATACCATTAATTCAATTCATTGCCAAGCTAATTCCACATGTAGCTAAATTTGCTCAAGCAATAGCGGATAAATTAGTTGCTTTTGTAAATTGGATAGAGAAATTAGTAGATGATCCTATAGGAACATTAAAGGAACTACGGGATAATATTCCAACATGGATTAATGCTCTGGGTGAATGGCTTTGGGATAAATTCACAGGTAGCGGCCCTGTCGTAGAGGCTCAAAGACGAATAGCACAATTAGCATTAGTATTCCCTAAATTTAGAATATGGATTGTGAAATTTGCTTTAAGTTTACCGGGCAAATTAATGAGGCTCGGCGGTAAATTAATAGCTATTATGTTAAAGACCTCGTTACCCGGAATTGGACATCTTTTAGTTAAAGGGTTTGTATACTTAAAAGACTTATTAATTAAAGGTGCAAAAAATCTTTTAAGCGGTATATGGACAAAATTAGGGGAAGTAGTCGGTAAAATTAAGATTCCCGGTTTTGGTACATTAGCAAAAGGTATCGGTAGTCTAGGTAAAGGTGCGAAAGCTGTCGCTATGGGGTCAAAAGCAGTTCCAGTTATTGGAGCAGCAGCCACATTAGGATTTGGAGCCTTTGAAACATATAGAGCATATCAAAAATATGGTTGGAAAGGAGCCGCTGCATATGGAACAAAAACATTAGCAGCATCAGCTTTGACCTTTACTGGTAACTCTGTTGCTGGTATGGCAGTTGATATAGGAGGGTCTGCGGCATTAGGTGCGGCCTTTAAATTGACTGTAGAACAAGAGCATAATGATGGTACGAAAACGACTCAAGAAATAACTCCTGATGGAAGTGGGACATTAGCATACCAAAAGAATTCTGAACAGAGGCAAATTTAGGAGGTATAAATGGCAGCACCAGAACTTGCAGTACTATTAAGAACATGTAAACATACAGAATTATCAAATAGTCTTAGTAATACAACCCTTGCTGGGAATATTACCACTACAAGCCAAACAGATGTATATATAACTAATCTTACGGGTGCATCCGTTGGTATGCTTATTAAAGTTGATGATGAAATAATGCAAATAACTGAGATTGACCTTAGTGCTAATCCTGACGAAGCTACTGTAATTAGAGGGGCTGCAAATACAACAGCAGCGGGTCATAATAACGGTGCAGCTGTTCAATTTTTTGGAAGTCTTACTAACTTTGGTTATGCTTTGAAATGTGATAATGCATCTATTAGTTATGCTAAAACACCGATACAAGTACCTATCCCTCAATCACCACCACAAATTATTGATTTAGGTATTTATAGACCCTCAATTTCTTTATCAGGAACAATAGAAACTGTTGGAGGAGATTCAACAGCCACAGCCCCTGCCTTTGAAGGAATGGAACAAATACTATATACCCGAACTGGTGGTTATGGCGCATCTAGTGATGCTAAAATATACTATATTCCCTATAAAAATAAGTTAGAGGACTTTGCTGCTACTAAATTACATTCGACTACTAAGCCTATAGAGTTAGAATGGGGTGACGCAAGCAGTCCTATTGGGGCAAATCAGACAGGAGGAGCCGTATATCTTGTCGCATTACAACAATTTAGGGTACAAATAGATGCTACTAAAGAAGATAGATACTCATTTAGTATGCAATTTGTTGTAGGGGAAAGGAAGGACTCTAACTAATGGCTAGTCGATCACAATTTCAGTTCTGGAAGAGTTCAAATTCAACATGGGTGACTGCTGAACACAATAATTTTAATGCTGTTATAGGTTTTACGATAAATGATGCATTAGATAACCCTAAATTCTTACAACTCACCCTAAATAATTCTCCAAATGACCCATTTGGTTCAACTTCTGACGCTCAGAAGGGGCCTTTTGCAATTGGAGCGACTAATGAACTGAAAGAATTCCAAAGATGTCGAGTTATAGAGCCTGATACAGGAAATATACTGTTTTATGGTAAGATTTATCGTTTAACAGACGAATTTGATCTAAAATACGGTCAACTTTTACGGATTATTGCTTATGATAACCTTCAAGAGTTAGCAGATTATCCCACACTCGATAAAGAAACTGGTATTTATGCAAAAAATAAGAAGAGATCAACAATAATTAAAAATATAATTAATAGTACTCAGCCTGATAGCTTACGTATTCCTACATCAAACATTTTAACAACAACTGGTTCTGCCCATTTCATTAATAGTAGTGCTTATGATATGTTTGAAGATTCCGCTAGAACTTTTCCTAATGATGAGAGTTCGGGGAGGATTTATCTTAATACTGGTAAGAATCGTGGGTTAAGTGCTATTTTAGAAATTGCAAAAGTTGATCCTCATCAAGCATCAGGAGAAGAAAAAACCTTTGGTTATGATTATTATCTATCTGAGCGATTCACTTCTTTAGGTAACTATACTCCTCCTGCCCAACAATTTAATTATTTTAAACGTGGAAGCCGACCAGCCGCAGTAGAATCAAATAAAACTAATTTTAAAGGTCTACGAATAGAATATCCAACAGCTAGTTTTGCTGAAACGGGTTTACATAGAGTTATGTTAACTGATTACTCTTTTGATCGGGCGGCAGAAGAGGTTTATACACATGGAATTATTAATACAACAGAAGAAATCGCTAGTTATGATGCAAGTACTGGAAAATCTACTACTACTGAGCAACGTAAACATCTTAAATGTGAATTATTAGCAGTAAATTTTGGATCAAGTAATAGTGCTTTTCAATGGTCAGGAAAAGCCTTTGATGCTTCCCAAAAACCCGCTATGTTATCAACAGATGTTGCAGAAATTGTACGGGTTCAGATTAGTGGTACATGGCATGCAATTGGACGTATTCAATATCAATCAGGAACTGTAAATGATGGACATATAATAATTTCTTATGAGGAAGGAGCGGGCCACGAAGATAATATAAATACTCATTTAGCGGCTAATAATACATCGACTCTTACTATTACAGGTGCTACATCGGGTGCTACATGTACAATTATGCCTTCTACAGGCCGTCTATCAAATGCGCAAACGGTAGTTAGACCTCTTAATTTACCGGGGCAAGGCATAGATCAAACTGATGGTCTACGAAGAAAATTAGCAGCAGCATTAATGAAAAGTAAAGAAATATCTATTAAAGGAAGTATGCGAATGTTACAGACTCCTTATAGATATGTTGATACGACTATAAGTAGTGTTAATAGTGCATCACAAATAACCCTTAATCAAATAAATAGTGCAGATATAGATGAACATGGATTTAAGTTGGGCATGACGATTGCAAAAATAGATTCGGATGGTAATGTCACAGCTTATGGATATGCACAGATTATTACAGATAATACTGTAACAGCAACTTTAAATACGGGTAATTGGACAGGATATTCAGGATCAGTTCGTTTATATATGCCTATTAGAGCAGGGCATTATATACATGCAACTAATAGATTACAGAATATTGATGGTTACCATTTTGTGAATGAAGTTGTGTATAGTGAGGGTGAGGCGGTAGCAGCGACACAATTTAATACATTATCGACACAAGCTTCTGATAATACTACTATAGGAATTGGATTAGCACCGGGGGCAGTAACAGCAAATATTGAAAACAGAACTGCCCCTATAGGAGCAATAAGAGATAATTTTGCAATAGCAGCATTACCTTGGACACTAATTCCAGATACAGGCAATACAACAAATGTTATGTATTCAAGTGATTCTGATACTATTACTGTAGTATCATCTATTTTATCATTAGGTAATGGGATGTATCAATATGATATATCAGGTCATACTATTGACGTTTCATTAAACCACACCATAATTTATTTTGATAAAGATGTAAGCACGACTCAATTTCAGAGTGCCTTAAAACAATCATATGTACCAGCCTCAAATCATGTTGTTATTGGATGGGCAAAAGCTGTTTCAAATGTTAATTCAGATTCAAGAGCGATTTTACATATTGGAACGGGTGCTGTTGGGGCTGACGGAACTATAGCTATAGATACAATTGGTTCAATATCACAAACAAACACACCACAAATTGCTAATGATTCGGTTACAGCAGCGCATTTAAAACCGAGTGCTAGACCGTGGACAACTAATATAGAGTTTAAAGGGACTGCATGGAATGCTATTAAATGGTTTAAAGGTCAGAATAATGATGGTTCTGCTGTAGGTAATGAGACTACAGATGCAACATTAGAGTTTGCTAATGGTGATACCCTTACTCTAACCGCAGAAGCTAGTAATTCTCATGCTACTGGTATGTCAGCTGGTACTACTTATTATATGATAATTTCAGGTACTATGACTAATAATTCAACAAAACCTGTTACTCGTACTACGAATTATACAGATGCTTTAGCAGATACAACTATTCTATTAGCTATCATTACTACTGGTGCTGCATATACTAATGATTCTAGTCCGGGGTCTGGGCAAAGTCCTAATATATTACCATTTAATTCTAAATCACCTACCATAAACGCTATTGCAATAGCTTCAGATAGTATTACGACTGATGTTATTCAAGCAGGGGCTATAACTGCTGATCAAATAGCTGCTAATACTATTACTGCTGATGAAATAGCTAGTGATGCTATTACAACGAATGAATTACTTATAGGAAGTGCGACTAATGCTATTGGCGGTTTAACTTCTGGTGGAGACTTAGATTTAGGTTCTATTGGTAGTGGTAATTTAGATAATATTTCAGAAGGAAGCACTAAGAAAACAGTTACTGCAAATGAAAAAACTGGTGCTGGTCGTGCGTATGGTGGATTAAATGCAAGTAATCGAGTATCTCAACCTATAGGAACAGGGGACGGAGCAAAATTCTTTTCTTATGGACAGACATCTGGTACTGCTGTAGTTATAGATAACTTAGGTATTAAAGGTGCGTCTGGATTAGGAGGATCATTCCCAAACTTTACTGGTGGTACAACACAATTTGCTCTGTCTTCAGTCGATGGTAAAGCTTCGGCAGGAGCAGGAAAGGTTGTTTTAGACGCTAATGGTGTTCAAATATTAGCTGTTACAGGTAGTTTAAATACTGCTTCAGCCCTACAATTTAAATATGGAAGTAGTTTAAGTAATGCTGAAAGCCAGAGTACTTATATTGGAATGAGGCTTAGTCAAGTCGATAGTGGTGGTACTAATGGATTTACTAATTTAGATTGGCATCAAACAGTTTCTGATACAACAGCCATGAGTTTTAACTTAATGCGTTTATTAGAGGTTGGAGGAATTACAGGTGCTACTAATCAAACAGGAATATGGCGACCTCCTACATCGGGGGGATCGCTTGGGGAATATCTAAAAATAGCTGGTGGATCAGGAACTATAGATAGTCCCTATGCAACAGAATGGGATACTCCTAGCGGAGGCGGTAGCCATACTCATAGTAGTTCATTAGATGTTACAGTCGATGATTTACTGCTTAATGGATCAATTAAAGATAATTCAAGTTCCTACTGTAAGATAACAATGAACACATCTTATATGGATTTTTATGTAAAAAGAGATAATGTTTCAAGTTCCCAACAAGTTTTGGATTTGGACTCTTATACTACTGGAAGTCAACACCGTGGTGCTTTAGGCATTAGTGGAAATACATCATCTAGTTATTCATTAAAAATATCTTCTCCTGATAGAGCATATCAAACATATGCTTCAAGTTATTGGGCAAACGCTTCTGATGAACGATTAAAAACGGATACCGCTACTTTATCGGGGGCTACAGCAAAAATTAAAGCCCTAAATCCAATAACATATAAATGGTCAGCAGCCTATCAAGCTGCTACAGGACTACCTGATGATACTCATATTGGTTATTTAGCAAATGAGTATGCTACAGTATTTCCAAATGATATTACTACAACCGCTACTGATTTAATACAATTGAGTGACAACTCATATGAAACAGGAGAATACAGTCCAAAAGTAGGTTCTGCTAAAGAAGCTTTACCAGACGGTGCTACTATGCTTGTAGAAAATATTAAAACGATTAATCCTGATTCAGTTGTTCCGTACCTAGTTGCCGCTATTAAAGAGTTAGAGGCTAGGATTGCAGCATTAGAGGCTGGATAATGCCTAGACGTAAATTAACATCCAGAGAAAGAATACGTAAATTTAGACGTAAGAATCCTACAATGCCAGCATCAGAAATAGCTAAAAAGCTTAACTTGACAAGAGGTAGAGTTTCCCAGATACTTAAAAGTGAGAATATGATTACAGCTTTTCCACAACATAGTAAAGTATATTATTGTTTAGTTTGTAATGATGTTCTAGAAAAACGGGGAAGATTCTGCAATTCTGAATGTAGGTTTAAATATTATAGAATTAAAGTAAATTGTAGCTATTGTACAGTACCTTTCTATCTTAGAAGGGGTGAAATAATACAAAGACATCAACGTGGCTATAAAAATGTATACTGTTCTAGAAAATGTTTCTACAGGAGTGAACGTAACGACTAAAAACTTGACACGACCATTTACCATATGATACAATCTTCATAAATCCGAGAGGAAAAACACTTACATATACGTAAGTGAATAAATATAAGGAGAAATATATATGGTAAATCGATTTGGAAATAATATAAGTAGAAGAGTATTAGGGGATGTATTCACAGAAATGAATAAAGTCTTTGATACTAGTCTTACAGATGGGATACTACCCTTAGATATCATTGAATATGATGATTCTTTTAAGATACAGGTAGCTGTTCCCGGTTTTAGTAAAGAAGAAATGGTAGTTAAGGTAGAAGATAGTGCTTTAGTTATAAAAGCAGAGAAAGATACCAATACTACAGAAGATACAGAGGCAAAATACCTTTATAGAGGAATAACTTCCTTTAATTTTGCTAGACAACTACCAAATATTGAAGAAAAGTTTAAAGTTGATTGTGAATCAATCACATCTGCGTATGAAAATGGTATTCTTACCATTACAATGCCGAAAAAAGCCGAACTGCAACCCAAAACAGTTGATATAGAGGTTAGGTAATGCGGATGTTAATCATTTCTAGCGTTGTGGCGGGAGCGCATTTCTTTGAAGACCTAGCATTAGTGCTATTGGGACGGTATACTGAAATAAATATACCGATCCTAATGGTAGCTACGATCTTATTTGGTATTTTAATTGGGGGGGTATCCCGCAACCCCACAGTAAAGAGGTATTTAAGTAAGTAATGGAAATTAATGACGATTTAATTAGACAATGGGAACCTAAAATAGTTCGTATGCTTTCAAATACTTTTGTTATAGGTATGGATTGGGACGATTTGGCTCAAGAATTACGTATAGCTATAATGAAAGCGGCGCATGGGTTCGATGAGGATAGAGGTGTTATATTTCATACATACCTCCATACCTCAATGGTTAATACATTACGAACTTTAATCTCTAAAGCACAGCGTCATCAACAGCCTATAAGCTTAGACGCTGTATATTATGATGATGAGCAGCCTTTATTAGATCAGTTAGCTGATTCTTTGGCTGTAGGAATAGATGTAGACAATGATTTAGAACTAAGAGAATTATTAGATTCTTTAGATTTAACTGAAGAGGAGCGTAAATATATCTTATTACGTATTGAGGGGTTAACAATGGAAGAAATTACAGAGGATTTAAAGAGTTCTGCTTATAAAATTAAAGATAGTTTAAAAATTAGGTTGGAGTATTTACTAGATGCTGGGAAGTAAAAAGCAAGATTTTGGATTATTTAAAACTCGCTTGACAGATGATTCGACAACCTATACAATTGTCGGTGTAAAACATGAAACTGAAGAAGTTATTCGTTATGGAACGTTTAATACAGTAAGTGAAGTGAAAGAAAAGTTAAATAAGATTACAGATCGAAAGATAATATTATCAGTTTATACTGATGCTAATCGAACTGTATATCGAGAGGAGAGATAAGAATGGAGAGTTTTGATTATATTGAGTCTGGTATTATTTTTGGGTTAGATACTAAAAATAATCTTAGAACATTTAATAAGCATTCTGTGGATTTTTCTGTTCATGGTGATGCTTATAGATTTGTAATAAAATATTTTGATGATTATGGGGAGTTCCCTAGTGAAGCTACATTAGTGGAGAATTTTCCTAGCCTTGATCCGTCAGCACAATCCTTAAAATGGGAATATGCTACTAAGATATTTGGTAATCAAGTTTTGTATAGGAAAATGGTTGGATTAATTAACTCTAATAGGGATTTAATTCATACCGAACCTAAGAATGCAATGACTAAGATTATGGCGGGTCTACAGGATTTAGAGGTCTTGCATGATGATGATATACAAAGTTATACAAAATCATCAGGATCGAGATTAGATGAGTGGCGATCCCGAAAGGAACGCCGTAAATTAGGCGATGGTATTATGGGAGTACCTACAAGTTTCCCTAGTGTCAACTCTACAGGTATTGGATGGCTTCCGGGAGAACTAATCTCGGTATACGCTAGACCTACAGTAGGAAAAACATGGATGTGTGTTCATGCCGCAGCTACAGCAGTTGCAAAAGGTTTTAGAACCTTGTTAATTTCTACTGAGATGCCAACTAATCAAATCAGTTTACGGACTGATGTGGTGCTTGCTAATATGATGGGATTTAATTTATCGCATAAAGCTATAAGATCAGGAGATCAGATAGATGAGGGAGAGTACCAACGATTCCTTGATGCTATTCATGATCAACAATTATTGATTTGTGACCATATAGAAGGGGCAACAAGTATATCTGTAGAGAATATTGCAGGATTAATTAGGAAACATAAGCCCGAATTAGTCGTTATTGATGGTATATATCTTATTAATACAGGAGTAGGTAATAGGAAGGCTATGTGGGAACAGTCACATTCTGTTTTTTATGGGATGAAGAACTTAGCCCAAACAACAAACACCCCAATATTTGTTTCTACTCAGGCGAATAGAGATGCGGCACATATGTATTCTCCACCTCGTCCTGATCAAGTAGCCTTTGGGGACGCTTTAATTAGGGCTTCAGACGTAGCTATGGCTATGTCATTAGTAGAAGATGAAGATAATAAACGATTAGTACAATTTCAAAAGTACAGAGATGGAATTCTTCCAATAGAGACAACTGCCATGCAATGGAATGTCGATAGCGGAGAAGTTCATGAAACCACATTCGGTGGATTATATTAAAGGAGGATAGCATGAGTTTAATTAATTGGTTTTTAGGTTCTCATAAAGAAGAGCATAAACATGATCACAATGAAGATGGGATTATAGTGAGAACTGTAAAAAGTAAAGGCCCCACAGCAGAACAGGTAGCACTTACCGTGGGAAATATTCGTAGTGGCAAAGTAACTGATACTACTGGATATACTAGCGATGTGGTTTTATTCTTACGAAAAGGCAAGAAATAATGGATTGGGGAAGTATTCTATTAGATATGGGAATAGATACACCATCTGATAGAGATGAGTTTCAGATTCCTTGCCCTTTCCATAATGATTCACGACCTTCATGTTCAATTAATATTGAAAAAGGAATGTGGATTTGTTTTAGAGGATGTGGGCAAGGGAGTTTGAAGTCTTTTATAGGACAGTACTTAAACTTTAATTCTGACGAAGTAGAACAGTACCTACTTAAAAATGGTATACAGATAGAACTTTGTTCATTTGATGGTTTTGACGTTGAGGATCAGGAGTTAGATGAGATTGAAATACCTTATCAGAAAGGATATGTCCCCGATTGGATTTTTGAACGAGGCTTTGATAAGCAAACATTATTAGAATGGGAGTGTGGAATAGATACATATAGAAATCTAGTCATTCCCATTCATGATAATAATAGTAGAGAGGTCGGATGGGTAACCCGACAGCATAAACAAGAACCTAAATATTTATATTCTAAAGGTCTAAAGAAATCTAAAGTTTTATTTGGCAGTCATAAAATATCTAAATGTGATTTTGTCTGTATTACTGAAGGTACTCTGGATACTATGTGGTTAAATCAAAATGGATTTAATTCTGTAGCTTTATTAGGCGCACATATGTCTAAAATCCAAGAGGAACTTTTAGTGAAACTACCCACAAATGAATTAGTATTATGTTTAGATAATGATGAAGCAGGACGTATGGGAAGTGAGAAAATTAGTACTTGCATCTCTAAACGCTTTGTGATATCATATACACAGTTGCCAACTGAATATAAAGATGTGCAGGACATTAGAAATAAAGAACAGTTACAACAAATAATAAATACAAGAACATTTTGGTAATATAAAGGAGGAATTTATTATGACAAGTGGTATTGCAAGAATAGCACAAAAACAAGAGAATATAGGAAGTGGAAATTCGGGTGGAGGAACTCCCGGAAGGGAAGTTTGGTTTAGAGATGGTGATCAAGCCTTCTTAACACCTGTCGCAACTGGCGAAGAGGGTGATGAGAGATTTGATGAAATCTATATGTATACGTATAGAGTAGATAATCGTTGGACAAACAAGCTGTCCGATGATGGGATTGATACTAGTGACATTCCTGAAAACACTAGGCCCGCACATAAATTCGCTTTTTGGGCATATGTACATGAAATTCTGCACCCAGAAAGACGTAATGAGTCGTGGATGGAAATACAGGGGCCAAGTGGAAGGAAACTTTATAAGGAAGAGGTTAATGACTTCAGAGTTATTGCTCTAACTTTTGGACGATCTAACTACATATGGAACCAGTTAGTGGATATATACAACGATTGGGGAGCCTTGGATAAAGGTGTAATGCGAATTAAGAGGACTGGTACTGGAATGTATGACACATCATATACTCTAGCAGCTACTGCTCGTAGTGAGGAAATCCCTGCCGATAAGTTGACAGAGATTGATGATCTGCCAACTATTAAAGGTTACTTTAGAGAGCGATACGGTGGTACACCCGCCCCGTCTCTCAACGGGTCAGCTAGTGCTGAAGTAGTAAATCTAACTACTGACAAGGAAAACTTGTTTAGTTAATATGCACAGACAAGATACGGAGTATGGTTTAAAGGGATTTTACCGCTCACCGATCGTGGCAAGGCTTGCTGTAAAGGCTATACCTGAAAGCCTACTAAGGAGAAATAATGATAGTTGATAATTTAACAGATTTTGCAGAAGTATTAACTCAGTTACGTTCTTCAGATACGTGGATAGTAGATGTTGAGACAAATGGTTTAGATTATTTTGGTATGAATCAGATATGTGGGATTGGGATCGCAGTAGAAAATGCAGCGTATTACTTTCCTGTAAGGCATCAACAAGGAACAAATCTACCTCCTACAGCATTAAAAGAATTAATAGATGTAATGAATTTAAGAAAGAGTTTAATTGGTTATAATGTTAAATTCGATCTTCACTTTTTACAGCAGGACGGTTTAGATGTAACTAATATAGAATTAATTGATGTATTAGTAATGGTTAGATTAACAGAACCCGCTGTAGTGAAAGATTTAGATTTAACAAGCACTTTAAAACGTAGTTATGGTGATGAGGCAGGGGCTTATGATATAGAAACTAAAAAAGTGTTGCGTTCCAATAAATGGAATAAAGACTTTTCGTTAGCCCCACCTACTATACTAGGCCCTTATTGTATAAAAGATGTTGAGTGGACTAGAACATTATATAATGATAGATTAGCTAAGTTAGAAGCTACTAATCAAATGGATATTTTTGAAATGGAGAAAGCTTTAACTAAAGTTTTATTAAATATGGAAGAGTCTGGAATCTCAGTAGATACTAAATATGCAGAATATGTTATGGGAAAGATTGAACAGCGTAAAAGTGAAATAGAAAGGCAGATATATAGTGATGTTGGAGAGTTTAATATAAATAGTACGGCACAGTTAGGTGAGGTATTTAACAACAATGGTATTTTTTCACCAGAAACTACACCTAAAGGTAAGCAATCTTGGGGTGAAGCTGCGTTGATTCAAATTAATCATCCTCTTGCAGGACTAGTTAGGCAATATAGGACATTAGAAAAATTAAGGTCTACATATATAGAACCTTATTTAGAGAAACCTGTTATGCATACATCTTTTTGTAATTGGGGTACGTTAACTGGTAGGCTTTCATCACGAGAACCTAACCTTCAAAATATTCCCCGAAACTATTTTAGATTGTCAAATGAGGAATTAACAGAAGATCAGTTGCGAGATGTACGGTCTAGGGTATCAGCTTTGATAGCATCTAAAGGTGGCTCGTCTCAAACCGATTTATCTGATAATGTGATTCAAACATGGGGATATTTAGGGGATGAATATTATGATGATACTGATCCTACTCAAATAGCTATTCGTAGATTATTTATATCCCGACCTGAAAAAACATTAATTGGTTTTGACTATTCTCAAATGGAAGTTAGAGTCTTTTTAAGTTATTTACAGAACGAGGAGATTAATGAGTTACTTAAAAGATCAGATACTGATTTTCATGGTGAAGCAGCTAAATTAGCTTTTAATGTTGATGAGGAGTCTAAGGACTTTAAGTTTTATAGGCAAATGGCGAAAGCGATTACCTTTGGAACTATATATGGAATTGGGCGTAATAAACTCGCTGTACAATTAGGAACTACTCCTATTGAGGCAGGACGGTATAAAAAGCAGTATTTTGCAGGGTTGAAAGGGTCAAAAGAATTTTTTGATTCTGTAGTTAGTACGGTAGAGAGTAGAGGATGGATACGAAATAGATATGGACGCTTATATAGGATTAAAAAAGAGTTAGGCTATAAAGGAGTTAATTACCTTGTTCAAGGCACAAGTGCTGATATATTAAGTGAACGAATGATTTCAGTTGCTCAATACTTAGCTGATAAGAAAAGCAGAATGTTATTACAAGTTCATGATGAGATCATTTGTGAAATAGATAACTCCGAGTTAGAAGAAGTACCTAACCAAATTAAATCTTTATTAGAGCAAAATAGTTTAGATATACCATTATATGTAGATATGGAAGAATGTTCGCCATCATGGGCGACTAAAAAAGACTTTATGTATGAACCAGTCGTAAAAGAATCATGCGAAAATTATATAGATTGGGAGTGAAAGATATGAAAAAGAGAAAAATATTTGGGATTGTGGCAGGAGTAATTGGCGGAGCAGCTGGAATTGTTGGAGGTGCATATGCTACCTATAAAGCTAATAAACGTTATAACGAATATAAAGAGTTAAAAACAGAGATAGATTCTATTCCACATCCTATTGATTATAATTATGGTAAAAAACGAGGTAGTTATGACAGAAATAGTTAATACTCCACATGGAACCGCATCTTTAAAAGACAATCCTCAATGGGGAGATAAATTAGAGATAGCTACAAGAATACAGGATTTAGATGATAGGATAAAAGCGATTCAAAATTCATGGTACAGAGCAGATGAAAATAGTAAAGAACATAGAGAGTTATATTCAGAAACATTAGATAATGTAATACGTTTAGCTGCTTTTGCATCAGGACTTGGAGCAGATTTACATGTATATGTATTAGATAAGGTTCAGAAATGGGAGAAGGAAGATGCGACAGAGTGAGGGTACATTTGATCAGGCGTGTCGTAACATCGCTTTAGAGGTGGCTAGGACGGTCATAGAGAAGCATAAAGACTACGGCCCTGATAATATACTAGTTTTCAAAGAACAGGGCTTAATCGTCCGCCTATGGGACAAAATAGGCAGATTAAAACACTTGTTATGGACAGCTAAAACGCCTAAACATGAAGCAATAGAAGATAGCTTTACTGATATAGCAGGATATGCTATAATTGGTTTAATGCTACAAAGAGAATGTTTTACACTTAAATTAGAGGAGGAACAAGAATGGCAAAAGTAAGTATGCATTTAGGGTTTACATTTAGAGTTGGAGACTTAGCAACAAATCAATATGCTAGGATAGACTTGAATGTAGATCAAATCGACACCGAAGTCCCGGTTGATGTTCAATTAGCCGAGGTTAAAGATACCGCTAATCAAATCTGGGGGTATATGAAGGATGAAGTCGATAATAAAATAACAGAGGTATTAGATGAAGGATCAAGCAATTAAAAACGAGGTTACTAGGGCAATAGTCTTAGAGGCAGTTCTTGCAGAAAGAGAGCGTCAAGATACAATGTATGGTAACCAATCAGGACATTCAGATGAATATTGGAATGTCATAGCAACAGAAGAGAATGGTGAAGTAGCACGAGCCATTTGGGAAAAAGACGATGAAAATATGTACGAGGAGATTATTCAAGCCTGTGCTGTATATTTTGCATGGGCAGAAGCGATCCATCAACGTAAGGAGGGTTAAATGAAAAATAGTGCTGAAGATGTAATAGAATCATTATTACAAAACAAAACAATGAATTTAAGGAGGGGAGATAGTGACGACTTTTCTTTTGGAAGAATCCCTTTCAATATCCCTGTTCTTGATAATCTTACTGGTGGTGGCATACCTAAAAAGAGAATGACCATTTTATATGGCCCAACTAATGTAGGTAAGTCATATTTAGCCTCTCAGGTTGTCGCAAATGCACAGAGAAATGGAGGGACTACAGCGTGGATAGATACAGAATTATCATGGGACTCAGCTTGGGTTGAGAAATGTGGTATTGATTCATCAAAGGTTATGGTTGCCCAACCGATCAATGGTGAAGAAGCAATGGATACAGCTAGAGAATTAATGAGGGCAGGAGTAGACGTAATAGTTTTAGACAGTATTGCAGGACTAGTTCCTACAGCAGTACATGATGAAGACTTTTCTTATAATCCAATGGCATGGCAAGCACGATTTGTAAATAGTTCATTGCCTAGAATACTACCTAATTTAAAACACGGTTCAGCTTTAGTAGCTATTAACCAAGTTAGAAGTAGTATTGGGCCTGTAGCCTTAGATAATATGCCGGGTGGGTTAGCCCAAGCTTTCTTTGCCCACTTCTTATTACAAGTCAGACGAAGTGGTTGGATTAAAGAAGGAACTACTAATGTTGGTTTTGATATGGAAGTCCGATTACGTAAGAGTAAAGTTGGGGGCGAGAATTGGAATTCAGCTACCGTACCATTTAGAGTGGAAGGTGGAATTGATGTTACTGAAAGTTATATCCGAGATGGGATTGAGGCAAAATTAATTACTCAATCAGGCCCGTGGTATGCATATAAAGAACAGAAAGCTATGGGTTTGAATGGAGTCCGTAAATTATTTACAGAGAACCCAGACTTGTTTGAGGTGCTTAAAAGTGAACTTGCGGCCTAAAGACTATACTCAACAAGAGCAGCATATTCAACATTTACTTGATGAATGTGGGTTACGATATGACACACAATATTCATTTATTAATTATATAGTAGATTTCTGGATTGCTGAAATTGGATTAGTTATTGAAGCGGATGGGGTTTACGGGCATCTTAAAAAACGAGATGTAAAACGTGATATGGAATTATTAGAGATACCAGCTATTACAAACGTATTACATATTAAGGAAACAAATAAGGAGGAGATTAAAAAGGTTTTATGGCAAGCATTAGACAACTTGTAAAACAACAAAAGAAAAAGAAGCCGAGAGCGAAATCTTCTAAACCCAGAGTTAAGAATCAAGATAGGTGGTTTCTAAAGCAGATAGACAGCGTATTAGGTTATACTAGACCGTGGAAAGCTGTTCAGAAGTTTTACCCATCTGCATTAGGGAATAGATGTGATCGATATTTATATTTTGCTTATCACGGTGGATTACCCGCACAGGAAGTAACCCCACAAACACAGCGTATATTTGATACGGGTGGGGCGTTTGAGACTAGGATGGAGAAATATTTAAGAAAAGCAGGATTATTTTTAGCTGCTGAACAAACATTAAAGTTTGATAATCCACCTATTTCAGGACGATACGACTTTTTAATACGGTATAAAGATACAGATAGAGCAATAGTAGAGTTAAAAACTATTAATGCACGAGGGTTTGAAAATTTAATCGATCAGCCCAAACCTGAACACGTTATACAATTACAGATATATTTAAACCTAATGGGATTAAAAAATGGAATTGTAGTGTACGAAAATAAAAATGATCAAGATATGAAAGCCTTTAAAATAGTTAAAGACAAGAAAGTATGGGACGAAATATTAGAGAGGTGTATTCGTATTATGAATATGACTCCGAATGAAGTTCCTCTTGAATGTACAGGTGAATTTTATTGTGCTTGTAGGGAGGTAAAAGATGAAAATAGAAACAAAGCAAACAGCATGGAGTCCAATTAAAGCGTTAGCAAATGCAGAAAATGAACTACGTACATTAAATATACCACAGTTTAAAACAGATTTATCTGATAGGGACGATTTAGAGTTTGCAAATTTAATGAATCATGATAATCGTAAGCTAGAAGAATTTTTAATTGCTTACGGTGGATATAAAGCATATTTAGAAGCCCAAGTAGCTGATTGTGAAGCTAAACGAAAAGCCTTAGAAGCTGCTTTTGATGAAGGATATGCAACTGCCATTTTTAGAATTGCAGAAGAACGAGAAGATGGGGGGCAGAAAAAGTTAACCAGAGAAGAAGTTAGAGGTGCTGCTCTTAGTAAGTACCCTTCTCTAAAAGAATTACGCCAAGAAATAATAGAACAGTCAGCCCTACATCAGAAAATGGGAGGTTTATTAAACGCCTATAAATCTGCCTATGACGCAGTTTCTAGAATAGTAACTTTGAGGACTTATGGGGAATCAAGAAACAATAGTTAATAAATATTATTTAGGTTTAGACTGTTCTAGTAAAGCAATTCATGGCGTAATAATTAACCAGAACGAAGAGATTGTTGCTCAGTATAAATGGGGTAGCAAAGAGAAAGATTTTGATAGCCGTTTCCAATCTTTTAGTAGGGAATTTTTGGCTGAACTTAGTACAATAAAACATACCCTTTTATTAAGGAATGATATGTTAGCTGCTGTGGAATCTGCGATTTTTATCCAGAATCCCAAGGCCACCATTTCCATTGCTTCAGTAATTGGAGTTGTCCGTTTTGTGTGTGATATACTAAACATAAATTGTTGTTATGTTGACAATACAAAATGGAAAAGGCAAATAGTAGGAAAAGGAAACTGTTCAAAAAAAGAAATTAAACAGTATGCAATAGACAAGTGGGGTGAAGTATTTAAAGAGCAAGACTTTGCAGACGCTGCTTGTATTGCACTATGGAAGAAACAGGAGGATATAAATGGAACCCAAGAATAGCCCAGATCAGATTAGAATTCAATATAATGAATCATATCATGAAAGACTGGAATATAAAGATAAGTTACCTGAAGGGGTAACAGAAGAAGATATGAAAAACGAATTTGGCAAGATTGTTTGGTGTGAATTTAAAGATTGTTTTTGGAACAAACGAGTAGTTGATTATCAAAGAACTCAAGGAACTGTTCAGGGAAATAAACATTTTAAACCACTCAACGAGCAAGAAGCTATTTTTTCACGAATATGTGGTAGAGAAGATGAAATTGTAATTAGGCATAGACCTGTACGTAATACGACAGGCGGTAAAGTAGATGTACCTTATTGTCATGTAGCTGCAAAAAACGGTAAAACAGGTCATATAGATTTTTCTAGACTTATGCAAGCTGATGGTTCTCCATATGGAGGAAATATAGATTCGCAAGCTGTAGGAAAATACGGTGGCGGATACGCATTTGGATCAGGTAATGCCTAAGAAACTACCTGAAGAGGTAAAACTTAAAGCGTTAGAATTGTACTTAGCTGGGGATAATACCGCAGAAACAATCTCTGATGAATTAAGTAAAGAATTTAATGTTAAGGTAGCCACCTCAACAGTTTATTCATGGATTAAGTCAGACGGGTGGAAAGATACAAAATTAGCCACCCGTGCTGATGCTATAACAAAAGTACAGGAATCTGAAACACAGCGATATGCGAGATTACAAGAAGAGCATTTAAATGAATATGAATCATTACGACATAAAGCTGTAAATGAATTAGGTACTTTAACTTTTAATCGTGCTTTTGATGCCGCTAAAGCATTAGATTTAAGTATTCAAGGGGAGCGGCATGTAATGGAAGGTTTAATTAATCTTCAATTTGTACAGGATGTTATGTCTGTATTAATTGATGAAATTCAAGACCCTGATTTATTACAACGAGTTGCTTTTAAATTAAAAACATTAGTACAAAAGGATGGAGATGGTTAAATCAAACGATGTAACAACATTTAGTAAAGCTTTTGAATTATTATCTGACGGCTTAACTACACATACAACAACTCGTATTGGAAGCTTTTGGGAGTTTCTTAGGGACATATGGTCGCAAGGATTTGACCACCCAGAATATTTTCAAGCATGGCACGTTGGACAAGTAGCAGAAGATATAGAAGAATGTTTACAGGAAGGCTTAAATTATGTAGCTGTGTTACCACGGTTTCATTTTAAGTCAACCATATTAGGACATGCCTTTAGTGTTTGGAGATTATTACAATCGACACGAGACATGTCAGTCTTATATTTATCTTATAGTGATGGTATGGCTAAGTATCATATATCTGAAATCAATAAAGAAATCTCTAGGAATCCTATTCTTTCAGAGATGATGGTAAATAGGACTCCAAAAGCTGATTATTCATTTAGGTATTATTTACAGAATAAACCTATTGAAATTATGCATGGAGGATTGTTTTCTTTTAAAAGAGGTATGCACGTTAATGGGGCATTAATTGCAGATGACGTTTTACGTGACCCTGAAAATCCTTTAAATACGGGGCAGATTACAAAAGTAGAAGACCATTTTATGACGGAAAGTTTATTCATTCCCTTAAAAGGTGTACCTACTATTGTATTAGGAACCCCCATGATGCCGGGTGACCTCTTGACAAAGTTACAAAAAGATGATAGATTTAAATCTAGAGTCTTACCAGCATTAGACCCTGCCCCAAATAGGCGAGTTTTAATGCCTGAGTTATACTCAGAAGAATGGTTACTACAGCAACAAAAAGCAAGACCTAAGTCTTTTGCTTCAGAGTTTTTGTTAGTACCACATTTTTCGACTGAATCATATTTTGATAAGGAAGATATAGAAAATTTAGAAGACCCAGAGTTGAGGAATCTACCTACAACTAAACCGTATACAGAATCGGTTGATGAACAAATATTCGCTGGGTTTGATGTGGGGAAAAAGAGACACCCATCACATCTCGTTATTTTCAGAAAGATTGGAGATAAAGTGGAGCAGATACACCAATCATGGTTAGATGGTTGGAGTTATTCAGATCAAGTAGAGTATCTGAACGAAGTGGCAGAAAACTTTAATATTACACGGGGTTATGTAGATAATACTCGTGGAGAATTAGAGGATAGAGGATTAGACCATAAATGGCGATCTATGTCGTTTACATTAAAATCTAAGAATACGATGGCTCATATATTTGAGCAGTTCGTACATTCTGGGAATTTAAAACTGCTTCAAGATGAACGACAAACTCAACAGATTTTATCTGTAAGTAACGAATTGAAAGCACCTGAAACACCTATGGGACACGGAGACGCATTCTTCTCAGTTGCAATGGCATTACAAGCATGTCATGAATTATCGCAAGATGTTTATACAACAGTAGGGAGTGCTACAGATTGGTTAGAGGCGGTATCGCCCGGAGAACAATCAGCACCAAAGGCAAGCGTACAAATAGAAGCTACATTACGTGGCAAAAAAGATGGAATAGAAGATTTAGAATCAGGAGACACTCAGTTATCATGGAATGATACGAATCAACTTGGGGCGACTGCTCCAAATCCTGACTGTCAAGAAAGCATCTGTGTCGAATCGTTTTGGGTTAAAGCAAACAATTTATGTCTCTACTGTGGATATCGAGGATAATTTTAAGGAGGATTTATACATATGACAACTACGTTAGCACCACATGCTGAAACTGTGGCGAGGAATCGTTACTATTTAAAAAATAATAAAGGGGAAACTGTCGAAGATGGAAACGATTTATTTAGTCGGGTGGCTGAAGCAATTGCGAAAGTCGAAGATGACTACCTTACTTTACCTGTTGAAAAGGATTTACTTAAACAGGAATTTATAGATATAATGGAGAAATTAGAATTTGTTCCAAACTCTCCAACTTTAATGAATGCTGGAACTGAACAAGGAACTTTATCAGCATGTTTTGTACTACCTTTAGAGGATAGTATGCAGGACATTATGAAAACTGCTCATGATATGGCAATGGTTCAGAAGTTTGGAGGAGGGACAGGTTTTTCATTATCTCATTTACGTCCCGCAGGAACTAGCATTAAAACAACTCATGGTAAAGCCTGTGGCCCGATTGAAGTATTAAAGACTCTTTCACGAGTATCTTCTATGGTCACGCAAGCTGGGAAACGTGACGGTGCTAATATGGCAGTAATGTCAGTATATCATCCCGATATTTTAGATTTCATTGCTTGTAAAGCTACTGAAGGAGACATTCATAACTTCAATATTTCAGTCGGAGTCGATTCTAGATTTATGAAAATGGTTGAATATGATATGACATATGGATTAATTGATCCACATACTAATCATTTAGTCGATACTGTTTCTGCTAGATATGTTTTTAATAAGATAGTTGAGGGGGCATGGAGAAACGGTGAACCCGGAATGATTTTCTTAGATCAAGTTAATAGGGATAATAAAGTTATAGGGCAATATGGTGAAATGATTGCAACAAATCCATGTGGTGAACAGCCACTTCTTGGAAATGAATCATGTAATTTAGGATCAATTAATGTTGCCAAGTTTTATCAGAAAGCTGCAAGTTATGATGCATCAGGTTTAGTATCAGAGGATAGTTCATTATCATGGGAGGAACATATTGATTGGCAACGATTAGCTAAAGTTACAAGACTGTCTGTAAATTTCTTAGATAATGTTATCGATGCAAATTATTATGCTACTCCTGAAATTGAACAGATGACTAAAGCAACTCGCAAGATTGGCGTAGGTATAATGGGATTTGCTGATCTATTAATACAATTAAGAGTGCCTTATAATAGTGAAGATGCAAGAAAGATTGCAGGATTACTTATACAATATATAACACGAGAAGCTGATTTAGCATCCCTCGATCTTGCAGCGAAAAGAGGAACCTTTCCTGCATGGGAACAGAGTTCATTTAATCATGTAACTGAGGCGTATCGAAATGCTTGTCGTATGACTGTGGCTCCAACAGGAACTATATCTATGTTAGCAGACTGTTCATCAGGTATAGAACCTACGTTTGCATTGGCATGGAGAAAACAAAATATTTTAAAAGAGGAGACAGGAGAGGCTCAAACATTAATGTATGTAAATAAATACTTTGAGCAAGAAGCTAAAGAACGAGAGTTTTATTCAGAAGATTTAATGGACTTTTTAGCTGAAGGGGGTAGTCTTCAAGATCGAGATGATGTTCCTGATGATGTAAAACGAATCTATATTACATCTCCAGAACTAACTCCTGCTGAACATGTTTTAATGCAAGCAGCATTTCAACCTCATGTTGATTCAGGAATCTCTAAAACTATTAATATGCCAAATGATGCAACTATTGAGGATGTATATGAGACGTATATGTTAGCATGGAAGACTGATTGTAAAGGAATTACAGTCTATAGGGCTGGAAGTCGAGAAAAAGAAATCCTTGTAAAAGGGACTAAAAATGAAGAGATGACGTTTGATTGTTGTGAAAATCCAAATATTATATATGAAAGCGGTTGTCATAAGTGCTTATCTTGTGATTGGAGTGCTTGTGAAATTGCATAATTCGGAGTTATCTAGTATAATAAAGTAGGGAATTTATTATTTCCTAGTACTGAAAGAGAGGTGAGAGCATGATACAACGGTTTTTAAAGAGTATTTTATCAGTTATAGCAATACCTGAATTTAAAATGCCGACTATTAAGTTACCAAAGATTAGTTTTAGTTTGCCACATATTACCTTACCAACGTTGGTTCTTCCTGTAAAACGGATAGCTACAACTTTGGGGGCGATAAATACGGCATTATTAGTATTAATGGGCGGTTTTGGTTTGCTGTGTTCGTATATTAATCCGATCCCTGCACTCGCCCCTTATATATCCCTTAGTATAGCAAATAGGCTTTTTGATTTTGTTGTTTACTTACAAGCAAATCTAATAAATACAGTTGCTGCATCGTCAGGTTTAATTGTACTTGGATTACTATTACATGTAAGTAATTTCAGAGCGTGGTGGCAAACAATTAAAGCTGCTCCAATGGCAGTTATTAGATCACCAATTGCTCTATATAGAAAGATTACCGTATGGAGAAATTGGCTATTAGCCAAGATTGAATATTTGAATTCTGAGTCAGCGAAATGGAAGACAACCTTTAAAATTATGATGTCTCCATATTCGTTCTTGAGAATGATGGGTCTAAGCCCACAGATGGCTATTGGTTTATTAGCAGTAGGTGGTACTGCGGGTACTGGAGTTGTTGTAAATGAGACGGTCTTAGCCGATAGAAGCTTCACAAATGGAGACTCAGGCATATATGCTGCTCCCGCTGAACATCCATCTCCTACATTAGAACAAACAATGGCGTGGAGGAAAGAGAATAAAGAAGATAATACGTTACGAATTGTTCTATCTGATACACCAGTAAGAGAAATTAAAATAGAGAATGTATCTGTAGGAACTGTATATAACGGTTCAGCTATACCTTCATCAGCACATACGTCTGCTGGCGGTACTGCGGCTTCGGCTACAGCAGTATTGATTGGGGGTACAGTAGTAGCTGGAGAGAACGCTGTCCCTACCTTCCTAGAGGTAGGAGAATTACTGATCGAAAAGTCAAGATGTACGATGATGTATTTTGATAATATAACAGCGCATACGATCAACGTACTTGGAAACGCTTCAGATGGTCAATCAATAAATACTACACCGGGAACCTCAAGAATGAGGGCAGTCGGTGGAGGTCATCATCAGGCTGAAGCAATGGTGACTTCAGGCGGATCGTACGATAGAATCCATATCGATGCCCCTACAAGTGCAAAAAATGGTAAGATAGATAAGCTAACTTTAAGTAATTTGTATACGGAAGGTGGTGCTTGTATATTTGACCGAATGAAAGTTGGTACTATGACTATTAAACTTAATGAAATAGGGGGCGGTGGTAATGCTGGAGCCTCAGACGGATTTGCTACTAAGGAATTTAAGATACATCAAAGTGTGACAGCAGCCAATTGGAATGTATCTGACAACGTTGAAGTTGCTATTGGCGCACCTACTGAAACATTAACTAACGAGTAGATGGTATTATGGGTTGGAAGAACTCAGATTTATGGGGGCTGTTAATACAAGTAACAGTCCTCATCGCCGTCTTAGTTTTAGTAGGAACTATTGTATCAGAGGTGTTAAATGGCTAGAAGAAACTGGACAAAATGTAAATGTGGTGTTAAACTACATGTGAAGAAAGAACGCAGACTATGTTATGTTTGTGAGAGAAAACAACGTAAGGAGGCGCAATGAAGAATATAACCGTCTTTACATCAAATGGTTGAGGCCCATGTGCTATGACCAAGATGTGGTTAAAAGATAGGAAGTACGATTTTACAGAATACAATGTTTCAACAAATCCTGAGTATGCAGATGATTTAGTACGAATGGGATTTAGAGTTACACCAGTAACTGTAATTGATAAGGAGACAATGATTGTGGGCTTTAGTCCGCAGAAATTAACAGCAGCTTTAGAATAGATTTAAGGAGAGAAGTAAAATGATAGGGAATATGTTAAGAGATAGAGAAGTACAATATGTAGCAATTAAGGATGATCTTACAAATACATGGCGTATATTAGATACATGGCACGAAGATTTAAAATCTTTACAGCCTGAAGATGAAATCGATGATGATAGTGAAGCAGTAAAGATATTAACGGAAGGAGAATTTATCTCAATCGTTAAAGAGGCAGCCCGAACAGGAGTTTTAGCAAACGCTAATTTTGGAACGGGTGAAGCGGAACTAGAAGCTACGATCTTAGAAAAAGATCAGGAGATACAAAAATTACATGAACAAATTTTACTTTTGGAAGAAAGAAAATCTCAAGTACTTAGAGATGTCTCTCATTCAGAAGATTATGAATTGAAGGAAAAAGCAATGCAATCAATTCTAAAATTAGTATCAATGCAAGATATGACTAATTTAGGTAGGGAATAATAAATGAAATTATCAGAATATTTACCAGAAGTGCCACAACTAGCACAACAATTAACTAATCTAAATCAACAGATTGATATGATGCAGTTAATGAAAGCTAGTAATGGTGCAGAGACTGGAACGGCTCCAAGTATAGGACTTGATCACGTAGTCAATACTTGGGTACGCCACCAAATGGCTTACAGACAACAATTAGTTATGGACTTACAAACTATTGTTATGTCGGTACAGGAAATACGATCTCCTTTAAACCATATTACAAATGAGGTTTTTAGGAGGGGCTTAGAGTGGAAAGCTTTAACTGATGATCCTGATACTGAACAAAAAGATTTACTTGACAAATTTATGAAGAATTGTAATATCTTCTCCCAGAGTTTGGAAGAAGTTATGAGACAATTCCATTTTGATTTGAATTCAATTGATGATGCGTTCCTATATATTGCAAAGGAGTATTATAGTGATGGGGATGTCCTCCGATCCAAAGTCAAAGAGATCAGACGACTTAATCCAGCCCTTGTCGAGTTTGACCTTGACACAGCTGGCTTACCTAAAAACGCACATTTTATATGCCCAATCCACAGAGAAGAACTCTCAGAAGGGCCGGGAACTTGTGAAGAAATCGGTTGTAAGAGAGAACTGCAACCAGTCATGTATAAATACTATCATAGAAATCAACACCTGTATTTGTTGGAACACGAAGTTATCCACGTATCTAAGTTCGCTCCTTCAGAAACTTATGGTTGGAGTCCGATTCTTACGATCTTTGAAAAAGGGTTAACTTTAATTGGTATGGATAAAAATCTATACCGTTATTTCTTTGAGAGGAAAATGCCCGCTTCTATGATCATGGTAACAACTGATGATCCTGAAAGCTTACGTAGAGAACGAGAACATATCGCAGCCCAAACTCGTATTGATCCTAACTTTATTCCAATGGTAGCCGTATCTGCTAGAAGTCAGAGGGGTCGAGTAGACCTTGTAAGGCTATTCCATACATTACAAGAGATGGACTATTTACCTGTTAGAGAGGAAATACGAGAACGAATTGCTGCTATGTGGGGTGTTACTCCTGCATGGCAAGGCGCACCTGAAGCTTTCGGCGGACTATCAACACAAACCCAACAATTAGTTGTTATGAGTCGAGTAGTAGAGAGTGATCAACGATTGATTCATCAAAAGGTTGTTCCTGCTTTATTAGAGGCTTTCGGTGTAACTGATTGGACATTGGAGATGCCAAATCCTGAAGAAAAAGCTGAAGCTACGAAAATCAGTTTTATTCAGCAACGGGCGCAAGTAATGCAAACTATGTCACAACTAGGATTTATGTTTACCTTAAAAGAAGAAGGTGTTCCAATGGAGGATGCCGAATTTATTATTAGCGGTGAAATGGTTCCTGCTGCTCAGATGCAAGCTGAACAACAAGCTATGCAGTTGGCTCAACAAGAACAACAATATCAAATGGCTCAAGCCCAACAGCAGATGCAGGAACAACAGATGGCAGCTACTCAAGGTGGAGGTGAAGGTGGACTTCCTGCCCCTCCGAGTGGCGAAGAAGGAACCCCTATTCAGGCAATGCTTAAAGCTGATGGAAAGTTTGAAGGACGAACCGCAGGACGAACTCCTGACTGGCATGATAAAGCCCCCAATGAAGAACGTGATATTGATGAGTATGCAGAGGCACGAGCCAAGAAAGCAGAGAATCGTCAGTTCGGATATAAAGAAGTTGGTGGGGCAATGAATAAGACATGGATGGGAGACTTAATGAACAAAGGTTTTTCTAGTCCTGTCGTTAAACAGATAAGTCCTGATGGTACAAAACTATGGTTCTTACAGAATGGTATTGATTATGTAGCCGATCTTGGAATGCATGGAGTATTATCAGTAGAGAAAGCTACTTTCAGTAATACTAAACCTGAACGACCTAAGACACCAATTGATGAAACCCCATCTGTTATAGATATTACAGAGGACATTTAATATGCCAGTCCGAAAAAAGGATGGTAAATGGTATTGGGGTAAGCAAGGCCCATTCGATTCTAAGCAGAAGGCAGAGGAAGTTGCTCAAGCTGCTTACGCTTCAGGCTATACAAAAGCATGGCTAACTAATCCTCGTGGTTCTACAGACGATGATAAACATGGTAATGCTGATGAAGAACGTCAACAAGGTTTTCGTTATAAGAAAGCTATGGGTGGTTGGGGCCGAGGTGGTCAACAAGAAGGAACCAAACCTACTATCGCCCGCAGTAAAAATAGGAAGCTTGATAAAGACCTTTCCTTTGGTAACCCTCAAGGTGATTCTTTAAAACGTGGTGCTTATTGGGATGAACAGGTTGAAGATGATGACAAGGAAGAAAGTGCTGTTCAAAAACTAATGAACTATCAACAAGGTAGAAGTACTAATCATCCATCATATCCTCCTACACATGGAGGTTTACTTGGCCCAAAACGTATTGATTGGAAAAAGAAACGTAATACTCAACCTACAGAGTTTGTAGAAAAGAACGTTCAAAAACAAGTTGATCTATTTGATATGCCCGATTTTTGGTTATCTAAGTTTATTGATATTGCTCGACAACGAGGTTTAGAGGTTATCTTAAAAGCGGGTGAGGATGAGGAAGAAATTGAAAAGCCTGATGCTGAGACTTCAGCTGATCAATCTGTTGTTGTAGATGATTCTCCAGATGATACTGAGACAGGAACAATAATGGATTGGGATACCACTACAATGGGGCCAATGCCTGAAGACAAGGTTCAAATACGAGACGTTAGTCAAGCCCCTGAAGGAACTAAAATTATTCGGGGGCCGAGAAAAGGTTTATATTACATAGGTGATCCTACACCCGATGGAGCGAATTTTGATCCAGCATATCATGAAGCTGGTCGAAAATTTGAAGAGATTTCTGACCAATTAAAAACATATCATGCAGACCATATAGCACCCTTAGTTGAGAAAATAAAGGAGGCAGAGAAGGCTTCTCTTTCAAGTGCATATCGTATGGCTAACTCATTAGAGGATTTAGAGAGTAGTATATTTGAAAGTGTGGAAGCTTATAATAAAACCGTACTAGATTTTCCAGATGTAACACGAACTGAAAGTGCTTTGGATAAAGCACACTCTGACCACGAACAGGCTCTACTAGCACAAGAAAAATTAATGAATGAGGGTGTTGAGCAATTAATTAAATTATTTAGTTCTAAACCTAAAGTGGATGGGGTTGAAATAGACATGCAAGCGGATGTACAACTTAATCATGAGGAATATGAAGACATAGATGGGAAGACGCATTATATAGGTAATAAATATAGGTTTGAAAGTAGGGTACGAAGAAAGGCAAGAGAGACATTTGAAAACTCTAAATGGGGGCAAAATTTTATTGATGATTACTTAAAAGCTAATCCAGATAAAGATAAGGAAGCTGCTTTTCTTACTAAGGAATTTATGGATTGGGAAAAGAATCAGATGAAATTAGAAGTTGAAGATAAACACTTAGGTGGTTATTATACACCAAGTGACCATCATATTACTTTGAATCCTTATATGGTAGCTGATTTATATGGTGATGATGATACTTTGTTTTTTGATGCAATGCATACTCTTACACATGAAATGGTACATGCAGCAGCACATGGAGAGGGGAAACGGGATTCTCATTGGATGGCGGGTTTGATGAAGGGAGATATTACAGGCATTCAACACGTAAAAAGATTTGGTATGAAGAGTCCTTTTTCAAACGCTTCTAATAAGGAGATGAAGTTTGATACTAAACATTTTGAAGTCTTTATGGACGAGGCTCCGACAGAAGCAGTATCCCATATTATACTATCTAATCGGTATGGGAATGATATTAAAGCAGCTTCAAGAGAAGAAGCCGCTAATCTAGAACATTTAACTTCTTATGTAGGTTATGGGCATGTCATGCCGACTTTTGCTCGATGGGCATTAGCAAAGAATAATGATAGTCCTAAAGCTGCTCGTAAAGAGATTCTGAATTTATTACATACTGATGATCATGAGGCTGTTATGAAAGATTTCCTTCATTATATGGCAATCGGAACACATGCTAATAGTAATGAGACGGTAAAGGCTCAATCTAAAGCGTCAGGAAATCGAGAAGTAGCGGCTGGATTAAAAGCTAATTCATGGAATAGGTTTCATGGTAAAATAAATCTAGACGCTTTTGAGAACGGGGAACTAAAACAATTTGAAATTGGTGGACGTAGACCACCTGTTACTATTGACCCAGAGGATTATATCAAGTATAATAAAGAGACATTTAAGACTGTTCCTGATGATACAGATTTTAAATGGTTACTTTACGGGGAGCGTGATTAATGGATAAAATACAAGAACGAGCGTATAAAGGTCTTTTAAAAGTTTTTGAAAAGAAAGGCTATATGGAATTTTTAGACCTCTTCCATAAAACAAAAATACTTTTATCTACTGAACAACAGCAGATGCTTTTAACGGATGTCGATACACTACAGCAATCGTGGAATGAAGATACAGCAGACCTCCAAAAAGAGAATGGAGGCGATGGCGGAGGATTTGGTGGGGCTGTAGCAACCTCAACTGATTCAGGATTCTTTACACCGACTTATGGTGGGGGTAACAAGAAAAAGAAGAAGGTTGAAAAGAAATATGAGACTCTTAAAAAAGCACTAGATCAACGACATATGGAAAACGATACTCCTAAAGTATCAGAGTTTCCATCTGAAATGGATAATACAGCTGCGGAAGCTGAACAAGAGTACGTAATGCAAGTAGAACAAATTAAAGATGGAGAACAGAAAGATAGACGCTCTAGAGAATCAGCGGTATCGGATAGTGTTGATCCATCAGCAGAGATAGTATCATTAATGAAAGACCTTGACAACCTAATGGAAGAGGCGTATCATGGTCGTACAACAAACATACAGAAGATTATGCATCTCTTAGAAGATGATAACTCATAAATTATGCCCCAAATGTGAAGGGGCTATGTATTTAAATTCAGATAAGGATTTACTCTGTGTGATATGTGGAAAAATTATTTATTTAGAGATTAGGAGGGATTATGATTCCAGAACAGGCAAGATCAGAAATCGTAAGAAAGAGACAACTAGGACAGACATGGACGGGAATAACGAGGTGGTTAGCGGAGGAGTATGGAGTGGAAGTACATCGAACAACAGTTCAAAGGTGGTACGACAGGGAAATCTTTTCAGAAGAAATCGCTGACGCAGTACATGATTTAGATGGTTCAGATAGGATTAAATTAGATAAAAAACTTCAAACGTTTAAGACAGAAGCAGTTTATTGGAAGAAACTATATGAACAATCAATTAAAAATCAAGTTAAAAATGAAGTGTTTGAGGATTCGATACGGACTCTTGCTCCCGCAATTCGTTCTGTGGCGATTCCTAAACCTAAAAAGGTTTCGGGACAGGGCAGGGAGCAGACTATGGTCGCTCCGTTATCGGACACTCATGTTGGGGATAAAGTTGAAATCGACCAAATGGTCGGATTAAATGAATATAATATTGATATTTTTAATGAACGATTATATGGATGGGCCAATCAATTATTACAATTAGTAGAGTTAAGGCGTAAAGCATCTCCAATTAATAAGTTGATTATTCCTATGTTAGGAGATATGATTAGTGGAGATATCCATGAAGAGTTAGCCCGTACTAATATTGATAACTGTATGGGACAGATGATTAGAGGGGCTAATTTAATAGCCCAAGCCTTAATGTTTTTTGCCCCACACTTTTCCGAAATTGAAGTACCATGTGTTGTAGGTAATCATGGTCGTATGACTAGGAAACCTCCAATGAAAGACAAGTTTATGGATTGGGATTACATGTTGTATCAATGGGTAGCAACTTTCTGTCGAGATCAGAAGAATATAAAATTTCATATACCAAAGAGTTATGCAACAACATTTGATGTATATGATCGAAAAGTCTTAATAATGCATGGAGATGCTATTTCGGGAGCAGGATCAGGAACAGCTATTCAGAATAATATTACAAAGATGCGTTCTGTATTTGAATACCAACGAGCCTTGAGAGAGGAACTTGGAGTAGCAGGGAATCTTCCTGACAATTTTGATTCTGTTATGATAGGTCATTTTCATCGAGTAGATGAGATTGATATAGGAACAGGTGAAATACATATCTGTGGAACAATGAAGGGGGGAGATGAGTTTGCATTACAGAGATTAACTGCAATTACTCGTCCTAAACAAATAGCTACATACTGGCATCCACAGTATGGATGTATAGGTAAAGAGGTATTATATTTGAATAGATATGATAATAGTGGCGATAAATTCGTAGACGTATTGCCTGAATTATGGGTTAATAATTAAATAACAGGAAATTTCGTTTTACTTAGTATAATTATATTATAGGGGGGATAGGTACTTTATGGCTAATATTAAAGCAAAAATAGCTAGATTGGCTATGGAAAAAGCTATAGAGAAACTAACTGATAAAGCTATTAGAGAAACGAATCAATGGATAGCAAATTCTTCCATTCCTTCAGACACACAACGAAATATACGAGCGTCTGAATTTATTAATAAAACAAATGATGGGATAAACTATGGTTACAACCATCCTGACATGGATTTATTGACTAATGGAAGGCCCGCCGAACCTGTGTCAGGAACATATGTACAGAATGTAAAACGGCATAGAAGAAAAACCGGGAGTAGAAATACGACTGTTAGAAAACATAGACGAACATATAAAAATCAGAAACCAGTTTTAATGCCTGATGGAAATTGGGCAATAGTAGATACTATTCCTGCGGTACAAGGGAATCCAATCCTACAAACCGTAGCAGATAAATGGTTTTCTGAGAATAATATTGTCAAAGAATTAGTTAGTACTACTTTTAAAACAAAAGTATAAAGAGGTTAGAAAAGAATGGCAGATTTAAATGTAACAAAAGAACAAGAATTTATCGTGGCAAGACATTCACGTATGGTAGGTAAAGTTTTAGACTTAGTTGAAGCTTCATTACCTGAAGGAACACAATGTGAAAAGTTTAAAAAACTGGTTCAAGTTCCTTTATATGACTTTAGAAACGATATATTACGTCTATCGGCTGGAGAAGTACCCCCAATAGACGATTAACGTTAGGATTTTTCTATAAAAATAGTATAATAAAATGTGGTTAATATATAAATCACAATATAGGTTTCTATATAATCTAATGGTCGGATGGCTAAGACCAACCGTTGGAGCAAAAATAAAATGGAGGTGATCCCTATGTCAGATGAAATAATGACAAGAGTGGAGAAGCAAATGGAGGGAACCAACTTGGCTCTAGCGGCAGTCGCCGAGGTTCTACAGAAGATGGATTCCCGCTTTTCAGCAACTGAAGAAGCTGAATTGAGAAAGGCTGAAGAAGATGCAGCCAATGCGGAACATACAGCACTCGTTAAAGAAATAGCTGGTGCAGTAGTTTCGATGATCAAAGGAGATAATGGTATGGATGTAGATGGTACTAAAGTAAATAATGCTTCTAGTACTGGTAAGTCTGCTGGTAATGCCGATGACTCCGAAAAGAAAGCTAGTATTGATAGTAAGACTGAGTCAGTTCAGGCAACTATTCAGGCTATGCTCAAAGAGAATCATGAAGAAGAAGAGGATGACGAAGCCGTTGAAGGCGCAAAATACGCTAAAAAGGGCGAAGATGATTATCCTATGGACGAAGAAGAGGAAGAAGGTAAAGCAGCAGAGATGAGAAAGGAAGGCGAAGATGATGCCGAAGAAGACGATGATGAAATGGCAGAGATGAGGAAAAGACTAGACGATCTGAAGAAACAGGTCGCTTCGTATGAGGCTAACATGGAAAAAGCCATTCAGAACGAAAGTGAAGAGAGGTTACGCAAGATGGGCTTCCGAGAGGAAACTTCCTTGCAAGGGCCTAGAATGATTGACGCAGGAATCGGAACCGATGGAACTACGCCTATAGCGAAGTCCGCTGGTGACGGTGATACTGTCGAGCAATTAATGAATCTTTCTTGGAAAGAACTACGAAATCTGCAAGCCGATATTGAAATGGGCAAAACAGATGGAGTTCCAAGAGAATTAATAAACTAATAACACTAAAAAATTATAGGAGGAATGAGTATGTCAAACCCATCACTTAGTGAATATGTAGCACAGTCTCAGCGTGGTTTGTATCAGAGCGTATTTGGCCCTGAGTATATGATGAAACAATCATATTTCACAGTCGATACTGCAACTGGTATTTTTAATACTACGTATGGACGAAAAGTATGGCAAGCTTTGAATAACCAAACTCGTTTCTTCAATGCCATTCCCAGAACTGTCTGGGGAAATACAGCTGGTTGGAGGGTCAGAACTGATCGTGGTTCAGGACGATCCCGCCCTGTTACAGAAACAGGAACCCTTCCAGATGTTGATATCTCAAACATCGCAACGGTATCGAGTTTACCCCGAATCGTAGCAACCACTTTCGGAGCATCGGTAAAGTCCGTCTTTACTGCACAGCTTGAGGGTGGCGTAGGAGATGTGTTGGCGTTGGAAAACGAAAATGCACAGCTTGACCACATCAAAGAAATTAACGAGGAACTATTGTCCCCCGCAGCAATGATTACATCTGCTGGTGGAACAACTTCTTTTACAGTTCCAGCATCTATGGCAGCCAGCTTTAAAGTTGGTGACACAGTAGCACAATACGACACTTCAGCTAATAACTGGATTACAGGTGAAGTAGGACGAACAGTCTCGGCTGTTAATACTACTACTGGTGTTGTTACCTTGGCAAGCGGTACAGCTTTTGCCGATGGTGACGGAGTTGCTATTTACAGCAGGGCTGGAATGACATCACTTGATGACGTAGTAGCAGAGGACGGTCAAAACTTTATTGGCGGTACTCCTAATGCTAACTTCGCAGCAAATGGTGGTATCCGAGCCTATGACCTTACCTTTGGTGGTAGGGCCGCAGGACAATGGAACGCATCCGCTAACGTCAGCATGAATGCTGGTGTTGGACGAAACCTCACCCTTACTTTGCTTGATACAGCTATACAGAATATCAGGCAGAATGGTGGTGAGCCTAAGTTGATCCTACTTGGTCACGACCAGTACTTTAACTTGGAAAGGTTGCTTAATAGCAATCAGAGGTACATGGGACAGGAAGAGTATCAGGTTGGAGTCGGTTCTGAAAGAACCTTCCCCGGTACACGAACTGGACTAGTCCTCGCTACTTATCAAGGTATCCCAATTCTACCAGATGCGGATGTACCAAGTTCAGTAGCCGCCGATGACTCAGTTCTTGGGTCAAACATCTATGTACTTGATACAGACTACATGGAAATTGCCATAGCGCAACCCACGCAGTATGTAGAGAACAGAGATTACTTCGCCGCCAATGCACTTGTTGTTAGAGGTCTACTCTACACAATGGGTGAAATGCGATGCAGAAATATCTGGGTACAGTCCAAGATTGGTGACTTGAACGCTACGTCCTAGTCTTAACTTTGAGGGGTGAGGGAGAAATACCCTCCCCCTCTCTTTCATTAAAAATACAAAGAGGTAAATTATATGTCCACCGAAAAAGAAGTAGTTGTCAATCTGGCAACTTACATGGAACGGTTGGATGCATACATAGAAAGTCAAACAGCATTAAATGAAACATTAAGTGCGAGAGTAGAAAAAATACAAGATGATGTGAATGAAATGCAGATTTGGAGGTCAAGAGTTTTAGGAGCAAAAACTGGACTAGTAGCTGTTGGTCTTCTTATATTGCATACGTCAGCCGTAATGGTAAGTTTTATAGGCATAGCCCATTTTGGCTTTGGCGATTAATAAGGAGAAATTAATTAAATGAGTGATAACATACGACATACTGATGCAAGAGAATGGGATGTAGATTCGTCAACTAGACAATCTGTTCATCCAATGACACGTTACGTTCCTTTTGAAGAAACGCTATCAACAACAGCCCAGACCCTTGTAACAGCGGCTGCGACTAAACCAGCGGTTAACCTAGTTAAAAACCCTAGTATTGAAGGGACTAATATTACAGAATTTACAGCTGTAGGTTCAGCAATATCTAGAAGTTCGGCTCAAGCAGCTTCTGGAACTAATTCACTTTTAGTAAATCCCGGTAATAGTGCTGGGGGAGAAGGATTTTATTGGAGTATTCCAAATGTTCCATATAATATAGATGTTCAATATATTACAGTTCAAGCTGAAGTACGAGGAGCATCTGCAAGTGGTGATGTAGCTATTATGATTACTGATAATGAAGCCGTTACTGCTTCACATACTGTTCTAGCAACATCCGCAACTACAAGTTTATCAACAAGTTTTCAACGTATTACAGCGACATATGCTGTTCCAGCTTCCACAAATACTACACAGTATTTAATGAAAGTCTTAACAGTTGCAAACCACAATATAGATTTCTATGTTGATAAGATTATGTGTGAAATACGAACTGATAACTCAGTTTCTGATTATATAGATGGTGGTTTGGGTGTAAATTATTCATGGGCAGGAGCAGCAAACCTATCAACCTCTAAAAAGAAATCTGACTTAATTGTAATTAAAGGTATTAAAATAACTAATCAACACGCTACAATTCCCGTATATGTTGCTTTTGATACAGTAGCATCTGCTACAACAGGTATTAGAGTTTCAGGTACAGATACTTTTGAAACAGGAATGCCCGCCTTAGATTTCAGGGACAAGGTTTCGATAGTAGCTGCATCAGGTACTCCAGTTGTACATGGAGTTATTTGGGGCAGTCATATATAAGGAGTTTTTATGACAACACTATTTGATGAAGCTTTATTTTCTGTAAGGAAAGATTCGGACTTTTATAATTTTGTTGCTGAAGATTCTAGTATTACGATGCTGGAAAAGCAACAAATTGGTCGCACCTCTCTAGAGAAAATAGCGAAGGGGTTAGATGAATATTTACGGTTATTTAAAGCAGGGATTGCTTCTAAGGGAGAGATTCTTACATTGGCTCGTGCTTTCCCAGATAATGATGACTTTCAAAAAGCTGCAACTGGCATTGACCCTGATGACGTTATTGTGGTTGGCGGCCCAGCATCCGTAGAGGTCGTTGATAGAGAAGGTCATATGATTATGACGAAGGCATTGGAAGAAGCCTTTGAGAAGTATATGGGAAATTTCCGTACTAGAAATGCAATGGTACTCCATTCTGATGTACAAGTTGGATGGGCTTTGCCATGTTATATAACTAAAAGCGGACAAATTTTTAAAAGTGGTGTGGATGATAAAGGATTATTCTTTATTACGGAACTACGAGATGACACAAAAATATCAAAACGAGTAGCTGAACAAGTTAATGATGGTAAGTTACGTTCTTATTCAATTGCTGGATCAGCCACTAAGACGCAAAATATGGAAAAAGGTCTACAGAAATATCTTCAGGTAGACGCAATGGAACTAGCAGAGGTTACGATCTGTGAGAAGGGAGTAAACCAAGCTGCTGGATTTGATATTATAAAGGGGCATAACTCTCCAGATCATTCCTGTGTGGACGGCAGCTGTCTTATCCCTCTAGAAAAACAAGATGGAAAGATAGATCAAGAAGCAGCAGGATATCGACATGCTACTGACGTAGAACAAGAAGCTAATATTAAATGTGGTACATGTAAATTTTATACAGGCGATAGTTGTTCTGTTGTGGTAGGAAATATTGATGAGGATATGTGGTGTAAGTTATACGCAACGCATGAAGAAGATACACCAGATGAATTCAATAATGATAGAGGCCCAACAAAAGTAATTGAGGTGACACTAATGGCAAATGATAAAGGTGACATAGATTTTAAAAAGTCTTTTGACGCTTGGATGGAAGCTAATACTGAATGGACTACTGAAGGGAGTGGAATGCAATCCACACGAGATCATGGTCTAGTAAAAGCTGATAAGAATGAACCATATTCTGAAGAGTATTTGGAACAATATGGACATCGAGAACGATCTGAGAAAGTCGCAAAGGCTGAAGATCAACGATATAAGACTGATGCTAATGATGGAGCATCTTTCCCAACACTTGAAAACTATGAGGGAAGGGATGCAGAGCATCATCAGTTATTAAGAGAGTATGGATTCCCATCAGAGCAACCGCCTGAAGGAATGAGATACACTCCAGTTGTGGAAGTGGAAACGGATATGTTCGGCATACCGATTCATCACAAACCACCGTGGGTTACTAACGAAGCTGGAGAACATTTAGGAGAGCGTTTAAATGAAGACTCTCCGGGTTATAGTAAATTAACAAAATCATTCTTAGATTGGATGAATAAAGCAGACGATAAGGAGGACAATGACGATTGAGGAGATTAATTAGTACCATTGGTCAATGGATAAATGGCATAGGTTGGGGGAACTCTTTCAACACTATAGAATATTGGGAACAGATAGAACATGTAAAACCAAAACCCAAAAGGTTTTATGATCCATATGAACGGAGGGATAGATGGTACTGACGATTTAGAAGGAGGCAAGCATGATAGGAAAACTTAGACCGCAGATATTTTTATCGATTATAGTTCTTGGCGTATTAGCAGGGATTGGGGCGATGGAAGGAATCCCAGAGTTAGCAACCGCTACAATTGGTGGTATAATTGCTCTTGGAATGAAAGTACTGGAGAACGAATAATGACTTCATTTTCACCAAACAAAAACAATCATTGGAATGATAGACCCGCTTGTAGTTGTAAGATACAGAATCAATGTATGTGCTACAATTTACAAGCATGTGATTGTGGATTAGAATGTGAATGCGAAGATTGTGATGATATGCAGAGTTATTTAATTATCACAAATGAAGAAATGGCAAAAGAAGTAGGGTGTCCTTGCGGAGGAAATTGTCAATGTGGGCAATGGGACTCGCCCGAATATCAAATTTAAGGAGGCGTAATATGAACCCAATAGCAATAATGCAGATGGCAATGATGTATTTTAAACTGAACGCAGGACAATCAGCCCAAGCCAAGCATGTTTTTAAAGAGGGGATGGATGTGATTCAAACTATGGCAGCAGCTGCTAAAGATAATAAAATTACCGCAGCGGAAAAGAAGGCACTAGTTAAAGAATTACGAGAGTTCAGCAAATCAGCAATAGATTTACTGGATGGTATTAACATTCCTGAGTAAGAAACATTGGCTCCATTCCTACAGGGATGTAGGTACTCAAGGATACTGCATCATTTGTGGACAACCTACAACAATGATGTTAGCACAGTATAACCATTATCTCTGTTCAGGATTTGGAATGGGGGGATTAAATCCCGGTTCTGATGCATTCTGTCAGGGCTTATATAAGAAAAAATTTAAAATATAGATTTTTATTACAATATTTTTATCAAGTCTAATTTTGTCGTATCTAATTCCATATAAGTATTTAGGAGGCCCATTTAATGGATCATGATTATATCGTTGAGATTGAGTACATTGCTAAGAAAGAAATACCTATTAAGGCTTTAAGTAAGCAATGGGCGGAGATTATAGCGACAGAAGTGTGGGAGGAAGAGTATTCAGAACCAATTACAACAATTAAAGTGAAGGATGTAAATGGATATTAAAAATATGAAAGTATCAATTGGAATAGTTATAGCTATCATAGCACAGGCATTTGGAATCATTTGGTATGTAGCCCAGCTTGATTCTACGGTAAGCAATAATACTACGGCTATAGAAAGTATTGAAGAGTTTGATGATACTGAACTATGGGAAGCACTTGATAAACTAAGTGAAAGAGTGGTAGAATTAGAACGAATTGATTCTGTCATGGAGAATGAAATGAGAACAATCATGTCAGATCATTCTAGTTTTAATGAAGTATTAAAAGACTTAGGAAAGAGTGGTTATGGTGATAATAGACAGTATGGAAATTACGGAGGGCAATGATAAACTTGTAGGTATTCAGTTAACACAAAAAGACCTACAAGCCATCGAAATATTATACAGAGTTCGATGGAATGCTAGCATAAGTAATTGGAAAGAGAGAGATTCTAGTGGATGTATGTGGAAAGTGTCATGTCCAGATAGGAATAACATTATCTTGTCTGAACATGGAATTGTTCTAGCTGAAGTTATTGAGAACATTTTAGCTAAAATATAATCCGTTTTAAGCCCTCTGTGAGGCTCATAGAGAGGTTTATAGAGAGAAGAAGTATATAGGTATAGGGAATGGAATTAAACGTTTGTTTGGAGGAAGTAAATTTATGTTTGAAGGTTCTATATGTGAAGATAGATATCTTGAATTGAGATGTCAAGAAAAGGATTGTTATGTTTATAATGTCTTACAACTTGTTCCAAATGACATAAAATTAACCTGTCATAATTGTGGTTCCGATTTAATAACTTGGCAACCACATAACAAAAGGAGTACTTAATGAAATACCTAAGAGATTATTTTCCGATCCCCTTAATATTATTCGGTGGGATTATAGCTGATCTTTCCCGACATGGTTTCGGTGAAGATATTTTAACCTTACAGATTATTGCGTGGACTTCAGTTGTGGTAGGCGGAATAGGATTAGCCCGCATTATTTGGAATAAGGTTAGGAAAACCGATTCTTGTAATTGCTGTTAGGAGGGTGCTTAGACAAAATATTAACAGAGGGTCTATACTAGACTTGACTTACTGATCAGTATTTGGATTTTCCTTATCCTTATTGGAATAAGTACTGTCCTTAAACTCATTCTTTAATCTATACTGTGGTGTTTGTGCATGACAGTTAGGACACAATAGGCGAAGATTTTTAAGACTATTATCGTCATTGTTCCCATTTACATGATCTAATTGCAATGGAATGTCCTCACCAACCCATAGTGATCTGCGACAGATATCACATACAGGGTCTAAGTATCCTTCATTTATTAAGCGAATCTTTAATTTATCAGATTGCATTGGAACCTTATTGGAAAGGTAATCGGAAATGTCCCTAGTCTTTTGTAGACGTTGAACATCATATTTAGTAGTAAAGGGATGTCGCCCTTCTGTTTTAATTATATTTCGTTGTCGCATTCTAAGCACCTCCTATATTATTATACTAATTCGCACCAAAAAATTTGACTCCGAATCTTTCGCTGTGGTACGATTACATCAGCACTCGGAGAGTGACTAATGCAGAAAGGAGACGAATTATTTGATTAAAGAAGCAACATTAAAGAAGTATGCCGATGAGGTTTTTTATCGACCTCATATCCAAAACTATTTAAAGGCTAGTGTTTCACGATTTCCCTATAAAGACATTAAGGATTGGAGTCCTGAGATTATGATTAGTGATACTTGTGGTGTAAATACCGCAGGACAGATATGGTTAAACAGTACATATCCAGATGAACTTCCAGTTCTTGAAATGTCTAAATGGATACTAGCATCTGATAAAGAAGCTAAAAGAGTTGTTCGACATGAGATTGCTCATATAATACAATTCTTATGTGACTACGATCCCACTAAGAGATGGCACGGTAAAGATTTTACCAAAGCCTTAAAAATAGTTTCACCTAACAATTACAAACGTGGTAAAGATTCTGATAGAGGGTGGCACGAAACACCTGAAATACTACAAGCTAGAAAGATATATCACCCCTTGACAAAGGTGAGTTAAATGACTTATGATTGGCAATATGAACGAAGGAGGTACACGGATATATTTATAACGAATCCACTCGGTGCATTCATTACATTTATAATACTAGGTAGTCTTATAGCTATTATAAGTGGTGAACCGATACCAACTAATTAAGAAAAAGTAAAGGAGAGAATATGCAAACTATAACAAGAGATAAAGTAAGAGAGATAGTTAGTAATACCAATGGTCAATTCTTTAACGTAGAGTTTAAGAAAAGAACTACTGGCGAGTTGAGAAATATGACGGCTCGTGTAGGAGTTTCTAAATACATTACTGGCGAAGGTTTAAAGTATAATGCAAAAGAGAAAGACCTATTACCAGTATATGATATGATCGCTAAAGGCTACCGTATGGTTAGCATAGATGGTATTACTAGACTGAGAGCAAACGGAGAGACGTACATTGTTATTGAATAATAATCATGATTGTATGAATCCTGTTTGGTTATATGAACAGCGAGAACAGAACTTAGAAAAGTTTACAGAGATAAGTTCTAAACTCGCTACTTATAAGTTTGAAAATAGGAAATTAAGGATGAGACTTAAAGAATTAAATTTCATCAATAATGAACATAAACATTTAAATGGCTTACTTAGAGTAGAGATTAAAGAACTAGAAGCAAAGTTAAAGGAGGTACAAAATGGTTAACCGAGTTTTAATGACAACGAATGTCGGTATTTGTTCGGGGGTATGGGTTACATTTATTTATTTAGTATTAGGAGGCTAATATGAAATTTGAAGTTAGTGGCGGTCTAGGTGGCTATACGATCCAATTTATTGATAATCGAAGTGGAGGATTTGAACACTCCTATTGGTTACAAGTAATAGATCGTAATGGTAAGCAATTACTAAACGATATAAAGATCGGTAAAGAAGACCTCAAGCGTATTGCAAGAGGTACAGATAATCCTAGATAGAGGATAATAATGACCGCAGAAAATAAATGGTCGGCTTGGGAGGAGTGGATTGAAACACATCGCCCTCCCCGACCTGAATTAAAATACAATCCAAAATATAAAAGAACTAAAGGTGTACAGAAAAGGATTAAGAGTTTCCTAAGAAGAAATAAATCTTTTCTATTACACACTATATCTGTAGAAGATAACCAGACTGAAGAGACTTGGCTTGTTGGGTCAGGTGGTTGGGTGTCGAGATTAAACAAATCTACAGGGGTATATAAAGGTACATACGGACATATAAAGAATCTCTTACAATTCCTAGGAGGCCCACAGCCGATGTGGTATGATCCTGATAGACCTGAGAAACGATCTTACGTTAGACGCAAAGTACATAGGGGGAAAGTATAATGAGTGTTACCGAACAAATGATGCTATATGCTGAACAGTTTCAGCAACGAAGTGAGTTTATAGAAAATTTAGTTAGAGAACAGCATAGAGAAACTTATGACATGCTCTTAAAGATACTTGAAATTGTTGAACGAATCGAGTATAATAAAGGAGCGGAGGTTTTTAATGACTACGGAGAAACCGAATAAGGCGATTAGCATAAGCTATTGCATTAAATGCGATGTGGCTAGTCGTAACGAAGCAGATTCATACCGATTTATTAATCACTTAAAGTCCCTTTTAGAAGAGGGTTATGTTAAACAAATGACATGGACTAACTGTAAAAGTCATAAACCAATTGAAGATGGTACTCAAGTAACAGCACATTTAGTATGGGAGGAAATTATAAAACGAAGATGAAGTGGGTAACACGAGATCGCAAAACAAGTAAGAGAAGAAAAGACAGGAGTTACGATAGACCCTTTAAAGAAAAATCAAAAGAGTCTACACATAAAAAACGTAACGCTGAGTATAAAAAGAAACGAAGAATACAGGAAGAGTTAGAATGGGAAAATGTTTAAGAAGACTTTATTGTAAATTAAAGAAGACACATAAAGCTACAGTCGTTGAAGTGTGGGAGAATAAAAACTTTGATACTTTAAGATGTGCTATATGTGATATTGTTATTACGGAGGTGAATTGATGGAAGATGAATTTCTTGATCTTATAGAGAATGAAAGTTATCATACGCTTTACTTAACCCGAAATGAAGCATTGTACTTAGACGACAGTTGCAGTATAATGATCGACATGGACGGGGAAGGTAAACCCCCTCTTACTATGAGAGGAGTTAGTCCTTCAGCCGGGATCGCAGTTCCATATGATTTTATAGAAAGAATTGGACATGCTGTATTATTTACAACCGATCCTAAAAATGAAGGTAAAGAAGCTGAAGTAAAATTTAGTACAAGTGATTTATTGGCAATGAGAGAAGTGGCTCAATCATATGTTAAAATTGGAGAAGAGCCAGTAGGTTATAATTTAAAAAGAAAGATAGCTAAGTGTCTACATGAATCCTCATATACACAAACAATGAATGATAGTATAGCTGAGAAATTATTACAGGGTTTAAATACAGAACTCTAAAAATTCATACCCCCTTCCTAGGGGGATATTTTTTACCCTTGACACTAAGTTTAAGACTGTGTTATAATTAACGCACAGAAAAGAAAAGGAGGATATTATGTCGTTAAATTGGGACGTATCCAATATTGAAGATTTTAAACAATTATGTTTTATTCCTGATACCATAGATGAAAAAGGTATCGTTCATCCTGACCGAGTTAGGCTTAACCCTATTACAGATGTATTAATTTGGGGAAGTATGTCTATCGGAGTTAGCAGGATTACTAAAAAGAATTATAGAGATGTCCATCGTAGATATAAAATGTTAGAACAGGCAGGGATATGTTTTCTAACAGGTGGGAAAACTGACGATGGTAAAGTATTAAAAGATCGTAATCCATCTTTAAAAGAAATCTTTTTACACATTGGTTTATCAACAAATGTAACTGCCCTTTCTAATGTAAAGTTTTTACGGAAGGTTGGGGAGTCAGTAGAAGACCAAGCAAGATTTATAATTAACTCAGAGATAAAGGAGTTTGAAGATGGTACTCTAAAGGAGGAAGAGAATGAAGCAATCCTTACAAAGTAGAACATTTGCTCGATCTCTTGTGCATGAAGAATTAGATGAATATTATGGAGTGTGGTCAGATATAGGATGGTTAGATGTTTCACATTTCCCACTACTAATATTAGAACAAGCTGTGGATGAATTTCCTGACTATGAACATGATTCAGATTTTAATGTATCAGCTATTAATGCCTACGGTAAAAATATCTTTGTGCTGTCACAAGACTTAGAATTTATTACATGGGACGATTTAAATCCCATAGAACAAAAATTATATGAAACAATAGAAGAACATGGAGTTCAACTTCAGTTAGTAAATTTAGAGGTTTAGTATGAAAGATAAGTATAGAGATAGTGAGTCACCAAAATTAGATGCTTTTTTAGATGGATTAGATACGTATTTAATAAAAGCAATAGGAGATGCTTGGGATTATAATTGGGATATAGAAGATGATTACTTACATATTAGTTTACATTTAATTGATCCTGATCAACATCAACAGCCGAAGAGGTTAATAGATATATATGGATAGTTTAATTCTTGTAGTTCTATTTGTAACATTCATCTTAATGATATACATTAGTTGGATTAACTATAGAATATACGTAGTCTCTAAAGATATATTACAAGTAAGTGTTGAACTACTTGTTGAAACTATAGAGATTAAAAGAGAAACAATAGCGATAAAACAAGTGAGTGAAGAGTTACTTGACAAGGTTTAATGATTGCGTTAAACTTGGGGCAAGTCGAAAAAAGAAGGCAACCGTATAAATAAGGAGGTACTAATGCCAGCAAGTATATTTGGAGATAGGTTCTTAGGAAGAAGAGAACCAGCATGGCATAGATTAGGAGAAGTCTTTGATGAACCCCTAACTATGACACAGGCAGTAGAGAGAGCAAAGATAGATTTCTCTATTGATAAACATCCTGCTTATGCTCATATAGAAAATGAGGATGGGTCAACAGATGTTATAGCTACAGGAAACTTTGCAGTTGTTAGAGAACCTGTAGACGATGATCCTATTCATCGGATACTATCTATAGTAGGTAAGGAGTGGACTCCTATACAGACTAAGACTCTAGCAAAAATGCTAGACCCAATTACCGAACAATATCCTGTAGAAACTATAGGAGCGTTAGGTTATGGGGAGCAGATATTTATGACTCTTGATGCAGGAGAGTCTAAGATAGCAGGGGAAGACCATAACCTCTACTACTTAGTAACAGATCATCGAACAGGTGTGGGGTCATTACAAATGGCTTTTACTCCAGTACGAGTAGTATGTCAGAATACATTGACATCAGGTCTGTCATCTGCTAAAGTAAATGTTAGACTTACTCATACACGAAACATTGAGAAAGATGCTGAGTGGTTCATGGGTCTGTTTAATAAAATGGTATCAGCTAAAGAGACAGTTATTCCAATGATGGATTCTCTAGCTACCGTTACAATTGAAGAGAAGGATGTAGAAAAGGTATTGACAAGTGCATACCCTGATGCATCAAAGCCACGCAGACTAACTATATCAAATCAGATTACTGCTGATGATGTACCTAAAGAAGTGTGGACAAATCTTTTACTGGATCGTAAAGACTTAGTAGAAGAGTGGGAGCGAAGACAGGATAGAGTTAAGACTATTAGAGATGGAGCAAGAGATAGATTCCATATCTTTAATGAAGAACACTCTAACCTAGCTAATACTCCTTGGGCGATATGGCAAGCTGTTGTAGAAACAGAAGACTATAGGAAGGGTCATAAAGATTCTTCTACTGCCCTATTTGGCATGAGAGCAGAGACGAAAGCTAGGGCTTTCCAAACTGCCTTCTCATTTGTAAAATAGTATAATATAAAATAAGAGCGGGCATATAACTGTACCGATGCATAGGTTTGAGTACATCAGTTATTGTAAGTCCCCTCTTTATTTATTTAGGAGATATAACATGGCATACGAAATGGAGAACCCAAATGAAATGGAGGAGTGGATTGAGATGTTAAGGGATTTTTTTCCTGATCATTTTAGTCTAGCTTGTCGTGCCTTTCGTAATCAACTACCTTATGGATTACCTGATTGGTTAATTGATTCTACAGTAGCATCATTTTTTCAAATGTTTGCAACTGAAGAAGCCTATAATATTTTTAAAGACGCAAAGATTGAATCTGAGAAAGACCCTTTTAAACTAGGCACAGTTGAAGAAATGAATTTTAGAACTGGTGAAAGTAGACCTTGGATATCAGGATACCCTTACCGTAAAAATCTCAACTAACCTTGACAGTTCTTTAACGACTGTCATATAATAACGGAGGACGAATGAAAACTGTTGAAGATGAAATCTTAGAAGTAATCGAAGAATTAGAATCTATTGAACAGAACATTAAACATTTAGAAAGTAGGATGTATAAATTAAGACAAGTTATAGAAGCGATTATAAATGTAAAGAAAGAGGTTATAAATGACTGATGAAGCAATGACAATATTAGCTAATTACTTTATAGATCATGAAATCCAAGCATCTGAGGGACTTCCTGATTCTTTTAAAGAAGTAGCTATAGATGGTATGAAAGAATATTGGAGACACAACCCTGAGACTTTCGCAAGACAATGGGGAGAGTTTCTAGAAATGAATACACCTAAAACAAAGATATTCGGATAAAGGAGAATAGTATGGTACAGGCAACACATGAACTAGTAGCTGAATGGATTACTAGTGAAAGTGAATGGGTAGAAATAATCACAGATTTAATTAACGGTGATTATTCACAAGAAGCATTAAAACAAGACTTTGAAGAATCTATGGAAGATCATGCCTTTTCTTGGTTACGAGAAACTGAGAGGGAAGAAGACATGGATGCCATGTTAGATTTATTGGAGGATTAATATGGGAAAGTATTATAGGGTTAGAGCCACTAGTTTGGCAACCTACTACAGTTATATAGATAGTGAAAATTTCCCACATATATTTGATGAAGAAGGAAACCCTAAAGGATATGAAATGTATATGGACGGTTCAATAGAGAAAGTTCAAAACTCTGACTTTGATCTATTTGACCTGACATGGGATTATGGTGTAGACTCTGTTCACGAAGATTGGGAGTTTACCGATTACGAAGTGGTTAGTAGAGAGCAGTATGTTAATGCCACTACTAAAGAAGAAGAGTATAGTTTTCCCCAAGGATTGGGGGAGTATGGAGAAGAGTAAATGTCTATTAATTTAATATGTGATATGTGTAATGAAACAATAGGAGAGGGCGAAGCCTATGGTTTACAGACTGTCTTAATAGAGAAAGACTGGATAGATTGTAGAGACGGTGATCCAATCGAAAGGTTCGTTCACATAAAATGTTATAGAATAGTAATACAAATATATAGTCAAGACATAGTAGATGGGTTCATTGATCTAGATGATCCCTTTGGATTAAAGGAGGATAGTAATGCCGAACTGGTGTCAGAATGAAGTTACCGTATTTGGTGATGAAGATAAGCTAAAAGAATTTAAAGAGTATTGTTATGGTGAATGGTATCATGACAAGTGTGGTAGACAAGAGATATGGGTAGTCAATAAAGATGCTACAGAACCACCTTGGGGAGAATATAAATCTAATCCCGACTATTGTGGGGAAGAGGAATTCCTAGACACTTGCGATAAAAAGCGGAGCGAGTTTAGCTTCCGTTCTATATTACCTATGCCTAAAGAGTTAGAACATACAACTTCTCCTGCTAGAATCTATGAGACACAGGAAGAACTAGATGAATATATTAAAAGCAGAGAAGATGATACTGGTAGTGCATTTGCAAAACAAATTATATCACAAGCTATGACTAGAGAATATTCAGACTATCTTATAAATACATTTGGATTTAATAACTGGTATGATTGGTCATATGAAAATTGGGGAACTAAATGGGATGTTAGTGATGTTTGGTTGGAAGATGACGATGACTATTTAAGATATGATTTTGATACTGCATGGTGTCCACCTGAAGGTATTCATGCTTTCTTAGTAGACAAGTTTCCTGACCTTACTATTAGTTGGTTCTATAGGGAAGAAGGTGTAGAGATGGCAGGGTATCTATAATGACTACTGAAGCTATATGTATGTGTAGTGGGATACTAGACTTTGAGGATGGTTTCTATGTCTGCGTAAATCCTGACTGTGAGGTGGTTACATTACCAAGCACAATAGTACAGGAGATACAAGATTATAATGATGCCTGTAAAAAGTTAACAGCTTACTGGAAGATTCACCATAAGGAGTATGAAGCATATAACTAAGGGGTTGACAGCAGTTTTCAGACTGTGCTAAGATTCACTTGAGTCGAGCAAAACCCACATTCATATAGGAGATGCATATGAGAAATGGTACAAGTATGGTTAGTAATAAGTTTGGTAAGTGTGTAGTCTGTAACTGGACAACAGTAACCACAATAAAACTAGGTAATGATTTAGTTTATTGTTGTTCGGACAGGACTTGCAAAGACCAGTTTACGGATGCTATACTGTCAGCAATTGATTCGGAGAGCAAATATTCAACAGTACAAGGAGAGAATTAGAATGATTATTCAAGAGACTAGAGAAGTAACTATAACCTACCCACAGATAACTTCTGCTGAGATATACAGCTTTATAGAAGATCATGATGTAGCTATGGTCAACAAGATTAATACTATTAAACATGTTAGAGCAGAGTTTGGGATTGGTTTAAAAGAAGCCAAAGAACTAGTAGAAACTGTATGGGAGACTAGTAAAGCCATTAGGAAACTAGCTAGTGTAGAGTTTAAGACTCTAGGTAGCGAACCTATTGAAACTCCTATTACTATGAATGAAGTTAAAGATGCCTACGATAAATGCTATAGCACTCAGCTTCCATTAGAACGAGAAGCCGTAGCTATAACAGATTACAATGCTGATACATATAGTGATGCACAAATAGAAGAAGGAGATGACCTACCTTGGTAGTAAATAATACTTATACCTATTCGCCAACAGTTGACGATTTAAAAGAACAAGATACTGGATGGTTACCTAAATATATTGATATGCTTACACTAGTAGATGAATATTATAGATGGGAAGATGGTGGTAGGGAAAGTGATTGGTGGGGTAGTCTACATACAAGTGACCACCCCGAAGATTGTACAGACTGTATAGATATAAATATATGGATGGATGAAGATGAGAATTGTCTGTATCATGGAGAGGGTGTAGACTGTATCCCGAATCCAAATACTAAACCCCATATAGTATTGTATCCTATAGAAAGAGATATAGATGATGTGAATGGTACAGGTGTAGATCAATGGATAGTAGATACAAGCCAATGGTTTGATATTACAGACTATCTTAGAAGTACATTATGTGGGGAGTGTGGAGAATATAAACCTGATGACGATAGAGTATTTGGTGGTATGAAATGTGGAGAATGTGCCTACGGTTGACAAGGGCAAGACCCACATGGTACGATTTAACGAGATCGAAAAACAAGTTCAATAAGGAGAATTAAATGGACTACTCAAGTTTTGCAGAAGAGTTGAGAAATGTAATGCAAGATGCAGAAGAGAATATTAGAAATCTTGGATACAAGAAAGATGACATAGAAGAAGTTATCTCTAACATAGAAGATGCTAATGCTACTTTAGAGACTGCCTTAAATTATATTGATGATGCAGTTGACTCTGCCCAGAGACTAGAGGATGACTACATTCCTCAAGCCCAAGATATATTAAATTATTAGAACTTACATGGGCAAGGTAGTAAGACAACTTTACTAAAAAGGAAGGGACGGCAGTTGTGCGGTAGGAGTGCCAGAGAGCCATGCCACCGTTCCTTGTCCATATAATCAAAGGAGATTATAATGGCTAGAAATACAACGACTAGTACAAAAGAACTGGATAAAGCTATAGCGTTTGCAGAGAGTCTTAGAGGAAACTACATTCTAGGACAGGCTTTATTCTATGCAATTAAAGAACTTGAAAAAGTTCCAAGTCCATATAGAGAAGTTAGTAATATCTCTGATATGAAATATCTACGAGATGAACTTTACAACTTCCCTGATGAACTGTATACTGTACCAAGTGAGGTGACAGAACAATGGCAAAAGTAAAAGCTGAGAAAATGTATCAATGTCCTAATAAGTTTTGTACTGAATATAAGAAACCTGTTAAAGGCGACAAGCCTAGTAAATACTCAGGGAACTTATTGGATTGCGAAAACTGTAATTTTGAATTGAAGGTCATTAAATAGATTAGCTATGAAGGGGTCTACAAGCCCCATAGAGAAGAGTATATAGGAAAGCTAAGTATAGATACTGTACTTAATATAAGGGGGCTGTATGAACGAAAAGAAACATAGTATACTTCCTGCTGTTATACTCTTCTTTCTAGTTATGTTTATATGGGCAGTTTGTGGATAACTTGACAACTGTCTGAAAACTTTGATATGCTTTGAGCAAATCGAGCAGAACAGGGAGAACGTATATGCACATTGAGATACTTCCAATACAATACAAAGTTTATATTCCAACAGTTTTAATGGATAGCCTAAAAGACTATGAGTATTATGAGCAACTCATGAAAAATGGTGGGACTATCTATACAGCTACAGGAGTATGGAGAGGTGAAGAAGAGTCTGTTAGTATACATGAAATATTTAGTGTAGAGGACTATTCTGAAATACTTGGCAACCTTGCCCAATATATGTTAGACTTAGGTCAGGAAGCGGTACTAATAATCACAGGGGGACAACCCCACCTATTTACAGAAGGAGATATTGATGGCTAGAGATTGGTTATCTAGAGATAGGAAACTTAAAAAAAGAAAGTCTTTTAAAACTGATAATAGAAAGTCAGTTCGTAATATAGAACGTATCTTAGAAAAGAAAGCTAAAGATATAAAAGAAAAAGAGTTACGAAAAAGCAAAGAACTTGACACCAGTTTTGAGACTGTGTTAAGATTTTCTCAGGTCGAAACGAAAGCAAGTCTATACAAATATGGGAGATAGATAATGGTTACGAACTTTCCAACATATATAGAAAAGTTAGATTACGATAAGTTAGATTGTGAATGTTGTAAGGGGGCATTCCAAAGATACTTTGAGTATGGGATTGCTACAGGTGGATTCCTACAGAAAGTATTAGAGAATGATTTAATGGGTGCTGTAGGTAGAGCAGACAGTAATCATGTACTTAGACTTAGGAACATATGTGAGTTTATATATAATGAACTTCCAGTTGTTACTTACGGAAGTCCTGAGAAGTTTGATGCTTGGTGTATACAGGGGGGAGCAAGTCAAGACGGTAGATATTCTAATATACAAGTGGAGTCTTAATATGTTGACTGATGAACAATACGAACAGGAAGAAGCTGACTACGCACAGATGATGGATTGCGTAGATGGCTATCATGCTGATCCAGTTAGTGGATGCTGTGGAGCATATGAACATGAACATGTAGATGGTATGTGTGGAGCATGTGCTGAATTTACAGGTTGGGAGTGTCCAGTCTGTGAAGCCGATATATCAGATTTAGTATATTAAACATAGGGTACTGGTAGATACTTGTGGTATGCTAGTGTAAGCTAGGTTGTGAATACATTTAGACTACGGTCACTAGAATAGTTAGTTCTCCACTTAGACTTCTAATTGCTGTGGGAGACGCAAGGCGGTCTATGAGCCATAAGAAGAGAGGTTCGATTCCTCTCTGCCCTTTCAATACATAGGGTGGTGGCAGAGTGATTAAATGCAACAGTCTGTAAAACTGTCTCTTTAAATAGATTCGTAGGTTTGAATCCTACCCACCCTACCAAAAACTTGACAAGGTTTTTCAGCCTGTGTTAAGATTTGGGCAGATCGAAAAACAAGTCAGCGGAGAAAACAATGACAAGATTAACATTTCCATTTGCTTCAGCGACAGCAGAAGAACATATGAATACCTTAAAAAGTTATTACCCTTATCCTGTATCAGCAGATAAAAGTGGGGGTGATCCCGAAGACTACTGTGTAGGTGGGGGAGTGTGTAGATATGTTGTAGGAGAGATTACTAATTGGGAAGTTGATACTACTTTAAGAGAAATCAAAGATGTTATCTTTAAGGCATTTCATCCAGAAGATGAAGCTACTTATAATGATATCCGATTTCCTAGTCATGAAGTTGTGGGGGAAGCCCTTAACTATATAGCATACCAGTATGGTTTTAGAGATCGGGTCTATAAAAGACTAGAAGTTACAAAGCCTTGGCGTGATGATGATGGGATTGCAATACTAGTACAAGGCTTCTTTAATTGGTTAGGTAGTGGGGTTGTCCACTTTAATGATATTGAACAATTTGGATATTCATGGGATTGGGTAAAGACTGTCTTTAATCAAGAATTACTTGATATGAGATTAGAACAGTATGTAGCAGAAATGAATGGTTCACCATCCCATATATACAGAAATGAAGATTGGTAAATTGCAAAAAGTTTGACAGGCAAATTTAACCTGTGCTATGATTGACTCAAATCGAAAACAAGTGAGGAGCAGAGATATGAATCCTTTATTAAAAGCTATGAACAAAGCAAAAGTAGAAGAGCCTACTGAAGAAGTAGTAGATACTACTGAAGAAGTAGACGAGCCAGTAGCCATCAACTATGATATAGATGAGAAAGTATTGGCTAAAATAACTAAGTCTGAGGATGGACTTATTCTACCTGAGTTAGCAGAGGATTGTACCCATCATTTTGTGATCCCTACTAGGGGAGTTAATGCAATCGGGATGTGTAGAATCTGTGGGGGCGGTAAACAATTTAATAATATTCCTAATCAGGAAGGAGCATAAAATGACCTTATCATTTAAAGATGAACAGCCTATATTAAAGAAGCATCCAAACCCTAGAACTATAACAGTAGAACCTAACTGGCAACAGATGTTTAGGTTTGCTATAGAACTTACTAAATCAGGAGTGAGTGAGGGTCAAGGTCAAGCAGTTATTATAGAAATGTTAGAGTATGGTCAAAGACTAGACGCAGAATTTACTAAGTTTGAAGAGGGGCTTGACAACTAAATTTCCCCCATGTTAAGATTTGGGGGAGTCAGAAAAACAAGCCACGAGGTTAGGATATGAAAATACTAGAACTAAACGAAACGCAAAAATATGAATTGCTACTGTCTATACTAGAGGGCAAGCCTATGGATTTTAATAGTCCAGTTGGACATTTGGTTATAGACTATATGCCTGAGTGGAGTGAGTTTGTTAGACAAGTAGAATCCAATATATCTGCCCAACGAAAAATGGGGGGAAGTTGGAGTTGCTTTGACTGCCAAACTCTCAAAGATAATATAACAGGGATAGAGAAGATTACTCATAGAGTACCTGATTATGATGATCCTAATGAGGAAGACTTTAGCTGTAACTGTTCCTATTGTCAGATAGTAACTGGATATGATTGTACTTGTGGGCGGTGTGAATTAAAAGATTCAAACACCCTAGTATATAAAGACTATATAACAGGTAACACTAAGGAAGTAACAGTATAGAATATACTAGAATTACAATAAAACAATAGGGATATACCTAGGAATACAACTAAAAGAAGGAAACAAAATAACCTCTCCTATATATCCCTAATCCCTTCCTATATAAGGGATACAACATATAGTGTACGCTAAACAGATATATCTATATATAGTGAATAAATATATTAATATACCAAAGGTCTGCAAATATGTTGACAAGCCTTTCAAGGCTATGCTACAATTGAGGAAACGAAAACAAGTGAACACAGGAGTTCAGGAATGCCTAAGTATATAGACCCTACTATGGATGGCTTACAGGATGTACTTCCCTATCCTAAAAGAAATGGGAAGGATGGATACCTAGTAGCTAGAGGAAAGTCTAGGACTACTAGTAAGGGTGGTAGGAATGGAAGAGTTAAAGTGGTTACTAGTAATCCACTATCTAAGTTTATTAATAAGAAGGCTGTTAAACCAGTCGCTCCCAAGACTAGAAAACAACTACTAATGGGAGAAGTTGCAGACTACTATAGAAAAGTATGGTAGTCGTAAACTGCAAAAGACTTGACCTGTGTTTTATGGCTATGCTAAGATATTCACAGGTCGAGAAAATAGCCAACAGCGGAGAAACGCAATGACTACTAAGCAGAGAAAATACTACAAGTCAGATAATATAGTAAAGGGATCAGCCGATAATATCGAGATGGCTTACCTACTAGCTAGCGAGTCTAGTATAGAAGAGGGTAAAGACTGGTATCCTAATGCTAGGATGATTGCTGACCAGATCGGTTCTGGTAATACTAGTATGGGTGCGGGACTACTAGCGGTGATGAGTCCACAAATGGACTGGGATTCTAATATTATAGAAGCATGGCGAATAGTATTAGAGGGATGGTCACCACGACAAACTAAAATAAATAATAATAAAGCACTAGCAATAAAGAACGGTGCAGAGCCTACTAGTATATTGGGCGGACAAAAAGTAACAGCTTTTTTCCATGCAATCATGCAACCTACTAGTAATACAAATGCAGTAATAGATAGACATGCAATAGCAGTCTACTACGGCAAGATTCCTACTAAACAAGAATTAAATAAAGTATTTGGTAGTAAGAGAATCATGAAGCGAATACAGGTAGCCTATAAAAAAGCTAGTAAGAATCTAGGAATTCCAGTACATACATTGCAAGCTACTACATGGGTACAGCATAGGAAAAATATAGGAATTGCAAAAGAGGAAATCTTCTAGGAATAATATAAGAGCCTTGCTACTAGGATAAATACTTAGTAGCGAGGTTGTTTTTTTATTTGATTTCCGTACATGATAAATATATAGAGGGAGTCCTTATCATGTCCCTTTTCCTACAGAGGAAGGAAGCTTCTTATTCTTATCATGTAGAACTATTAGGGAAGGAAGGAAAGCGACTGGATGGAAACTGGAAGGAAATAGGGTTGATAAAGGTTTTACCAACTCTAGGATGAGGGGCGGAAAGGATTACTGGAACCCTTTGGAAAGCCTCCCTCCCTTGGAAGCATTGGAAAGGGAGTTGATAAAATTAGACTTAATAATAGTTTTGATAAAAACTAGAGGGGATAAAACCCCCCCTAGGGTCGAAGGTTACCTAGGGGGGTGAGGGGCTATTTCTTAGCCTTCCTCGGTTTTCCCTGATAGGCGGTCATCGATACGACCAACCTATCCTCTTTTGAATCATGCAATTCATGATCCCCTTCGTTGTAGTTTTGACAGGTGAAGTACCTTGTCAATCCTGATGCCGTGGTCGCCCCATCCTCAATGGGTAACCTTGCGACTATGTGAGTTGCCTCACCCTTGTCATTTCTTTCGATTCCGAAACCTTCGCTAAATTCTTTTTTCTTTGCCATATTGAACCTCCTAAGTCCGTTGGCTTGTTTGTTTCCTTCGACTCTTTAATTATGCCATATGCCATACCATTGTTCAAGTTTTTTGCAGTTTTGCCGGGGGTTGATAATTCTATCATGTCGAACTATGGGAAGGCTTGGAAACTGGAAATAACTGGAAAGGCGGAATTATCAGGTCTAATCGCTGTTAGACTTGATAAGCCTATTGGGGTGAAAACCCCCCTTGGGCATAAGGGGGGAGGAGATTGCTACTTGTCTTGTCTGTAGGCATCTAGGGGGCCTCGGTGAGGATACCCCATACCTCTAATGGTGTAATGAATCTGACTTAGAATTTTTATTCTACTGCCTTTGAAACCCCATTGTTTTTTGGCTACTGATAAAGCTGAACCTCTAGAGGACAGTTTCATGCCTGTCTTTCCTTCCAACTCAACAGCCCTGTACAAGGTGGTTAACTGATAAGCCTTGATCTTTTCCGTATCACCGTTGAAGTCTATTACATCTGCCATTTTAAAATCTCCTTTTTGTTTATGAGAGGATGCCCCCTCTCGACTTGATGAATACAGTATATATCAATTTAGGGGGTGTAGTCAATTATATTGCAGTCTTATCAAGTCTTATCATGTCCCCGGAATATAGAGGGGAATAATGGAAAGGGTGGAATGATTGGAAAGAAACGGAATTATCTAGTCGCAAAAGGCGACCTGATAAAAGGGCAACCCCCCTTTAGGGGGGGTCAGGTAAGGCTTTAATTTTATTAAGCACTCCTTGTAAATCCTCATCATTTAACCAACCTATAACATCATTAGTAATAGGTGTAGTATAACATAATTCATCATTATACAGAACTGCTAATTCCCACAAACCAAACTTCCCGCCATATGATCCGCTATGACTTATTACTGAAGCACCATATGAATTTTCAAAGGTGTATTTCCTTCTAATTCCGTCATGTATTGTTTCTTGTTCTGAAAATCCGATTGTCATATTAAACCTCTTTTTTCACTACTTAATTAATATACTCTATTGCTATCTCACAGGATAACACTTAATAGAGTAATGAAAGACTACCACTTCCAACAGACTACCGTCAAGCGTTTGCAAACTTTGCAATACTTCCGATTGTCTACTGAACGGATGCTTCTAACATCCTTACTCATATGACTACCTCCTTTATAAGATATATACATTATAGCAAATTACATACGAGTAAACAAGTATTTTGTTAGAGTTAATATTTCTATCATGTCCCCCTTATGGGTGGAAACGGAAGGAAGGAATAGTGGAAAGAATGGAATTACCAAGTCGCATTTTGCGACCTGATAAGAAGGTAGCCTCCCCTTTAGGGGGGAGACTGTTCCCAATCCATACCATATTCATTTAACCATGAGTCTGAAATTTCAACCCAATCAACAGGTTTTAAACTGTATCCATCTGGAGTTCTGTCTCCCCATAATATTCCCACATAGGTTTCAAGGTTATCTGCAAACTTAGTTGGAGACTGTCCCCTCATTATCCGTAAGATGGTTTGTTCCATACCTTTAGAATGGTTTCTTAACCACATTGCCGTGTTGTGTGTTTCTGCATTTACCATATTAATCTCCTTTGATTTGTTACTATTGTATACTATTCACATATAAGGGTCAACTAATTTGCAAGTTATCAACTCCTATCATGTCCCACTATTGGATACGGAAACATGGAAAGACTGGAATAATGGAATGCCTAAGTTATCAAATCTAATTTTATCAAGGGGCAAAATGCCCCCAGAGAAGAGGAGTGGCAACTCTGGGGGCGGGGTATATACGGCTTAATTCCGCATATATTTTTTAATCAAATTATCAGTCTTGTTTTTGCCACCACGTTTTTTATCGTTTCGTGCTTGGCGTATTGCCAATTGTTTTAAAACTTCCTCGGAGTCACAATCAAAACATGGTTTAACTGATAAGGTAGAATCTAACTTATCTAGATTACCTTCCAGTTTCCAGTTATCCATTGAACATGGTTGGCAATGTGGATAACCGCTAGCAATCATATTGTTATAGAAAACCTTAGTATCTATATCAAGATTCATGCAATCTACCCACATTCTACCTACAGGCGACAATACCCATTTAGCACCTGATTCTTTAACGGCTCCCGAAATAATTTCACCTATTAAAGATTGTGGTACATCGCCACCTGTAGAATCTGCATCTCTACTTGGAGCGGATGCCATATTGTGAATAGTCCAATTGAACTTGCTGATAGGCTCGGTTGTGTTATGTATTTTCATCTCATTTCCTTTACTTATTTGTTTTTTGCTCCTGAAGGTATTATATATGACTGAGTATATAATACAAGTTTTTTGCAGTTCGTGGAGTTGATAAAATTACCATGTATAAAAATATACCCTCAAATAATTGAAGGTATATTTATATATTAGATTTATAATTTTATATCTGCACCTCGCCTTCTAGCTTTCATTTTTTCTTGATTAGCTTTTCTACCTGATGCCATTACATCTACAGGTGTAATATTATGAATTCTTTGATACTGACAATATTTACATTTAGCATTTACTGTTGGCTCTCCTGCGGGAGAATCTACAATAAAATGATGTACTTTCGTTTTACCTGTACATATATATTTACTAGCTACCATTTCCAAATCTCCTATACCAATATTGATTTCTTAATTGATTAATCATTTCTCTATATGTTCTACTGTAGCCATTACCTCCCATTACAGTAGACTTGTGTATATAACCTATCTCATCATTTCCTATAAACGTGCCTCCTAATTTACTACCTACATAATATTGATTATTAAATACTTGTTCATTCCATTTCAAAACTGGCTTATTCTTTTTTCTCCTAGCCATATATTATTACTCCTATGGTTTTTCGTGATAGGTATAAATTACAACTCTACCTAACCATCCATGAATCTTATAAACTTTCCATCTCCTGCCGTTTAAGCGATTTATTTTTATAACTAATGGTTTCATACTACTACTCCTAGCTAAACCTCCCATTCGGGAGGCTAGCTACCTCTATGGCTACTTACTTATATACCTTATAAACATCAGGATATGTTTGACCGTCAAATGGTAACATCCGACTAAATCCTTTATCCTTATGGTCTTTAGATGTTAAACCATGACATACAGGATGCCTACCTTCAATTTGTACCCATACCAATGGATTAAACCTATCGCAGAATTTGCATAACATACCATCATTTTTATACTCTTTGATTAATTCTAATTCGTAGCTATCGCATAACCTAGCCACATCAGACTTTACTAGTTTGATTGTGTAGTGTTTGATAGTGTACCAATTCAGCACACTACCAAACAATAAACCTACAGCCAAACCACCTACTAGATCGTGACTAATGATATTTATTAATGCTTCCATTTTATTAAGCTCCTTTAACATCTACGATGCGTTTTAATGATCCATCAGATTCGTAACGGAAAAATAGATCAATGTCATCCACGTTTCCATTTCTAATTACTTCCCAATGAAATGGGAATTCCTTAAAAATAGCGTCTTTTTTCTCTACCAATAAGGACGCTATTGCATTGGCAGGGCGGTCATCTGATCCGAAGATACCAATGGTATTTCCGCCTTTAAACTTCCAATAGTTATCGGAAGGATTATCTGCATAATTTTCTATTGTCTGCATCTCTACTTTTAACATTTGGTTTCTCCTGTTCTTATTTGTTGTGCAACTATGTTATATTATTTGCCTACTCATGTCAAATCTTTTGCAGTCTGGGGCGAGTTGATAAAACTGCAAAATAGTTGCATTCCTCTGTCAGTCCTATATAATAGTTCCATGTTCAGAGACGTTCTGGACTAAAACAATAAACCTTTAGGAGGTTTGATATGGGAGAACAATCATTTACTAGAATAGAGGCGATGGCTAGGATCAAACGGCTAGCAATGGCTAGCGAACAATTTGATGAAGGTTTAATCGACCTTGACGAGTTCTTTGATACGGTCATTAGAGTGTCTGCCGACCTCACCGAGAGCGTAGCCAAGGTGACTGCTAGGGTAGACTATCAGGCTCTCAGGCTGGAGCGGGATAAGATCAGAGAACAGCTTGACCGCTATCTCTCCACTACCGCAAAGCTAGACGAGCCAGAAGTCATTAAGGCTACGATGCAAGCTTACCATGAGAGGATCAGAAAGCTAATGTGATCCAGCCAATCCCTCCCATTAAATCTAGTCCAGAGAGTCTAGGATGGGAGGGTATGCCAGACCCCATTTTGAGGGGAGGGGGGTACATACGGCAACCCCATTTACCATGTCTAAACCCCTACCCCCTTCGCAATATCCAAATAACTATTAATTACTGATAACAATAAGCTTTTATATCAATGATGAATTACTGTCGTAGTCACGAATCCACTATGGGTAGGGGTTTTTTATTGTTGTGATACAAGATATAGACCCCCCCGGTTGTACTAAGAGGGGGGTATAAGGTAACCATATAGCCTCCTATAGATTCTTTTAAAAAATTATTTTTTCTGAAAATCGCTTATCTGTATATTAATACATGAAAGGTACTTCATGCTTTATGATTTGTGCGGGTAAGTTGAGTCTTCTTAGTATAATAAATCAAGGAGTTAATTTACTCTAGTGGAGGTTAGTATGTAATGAGTAAGGAAATGAGAATGAGAGATATTCTGTTACAGGAAGATTATGAATCAGTTATTGATCCCATAATAAATGCTTTGATTGGAATTCATCGTAGTAACGATGGATCAAAAGGAGTCTATTCCTACATTAAATCGGTAGAGACTTTAGTTGATCAGGGAAATACTCCAGAGGAGGCAGTTGATTTTTGTGATAAAATTTTGCGAGAAGCCAGCGGGCCGATCATTGTAGATGACACAGGAGTATAACGAATTAGTCTTTAAATCCAATGGTGATTTTACATGGGAGACTGACAATGGTTTCCTAGTGAAGGTAGGAGCGGATATGACTGAGGTTATCTATCATAGGGAGTTTGATGATATGATGGATGTTCTAGATCACATTAAAAAAATTTCGGGCTGCCGCCCCGTGTTCACCTTGGACGAATATACGGCTAACAACGGAATATCAATGGCGATAGAAGAGAAATTAGAGGATGGGGATAAACCAAGAACTTGCTAAGTTTTAAGACTGGCAAATTCCCCATAATCATATAAGTTATAAGCATAAGGAGTAAGTAATGATTGAATTAATAAAAGATATAATGTTTTGGGTAATAGTTATAACTCTTTTCAATATAATATTGAGAATTATATTCAATAAGAGTTATTTAATGCATAAACCATTTATTACTAAAGGTAGAGAAGAAGGATATTTACAAGGATATAATGATGCATCTATGAATATTCTATTGTATTATCAGATACAACAAGATGTACCTTCTAGAGAATGGTTAAGAGTAACCCAAGGAAAACGTTTAAATACACGAGAAAAAATACTGGAAAGTATAGTATAATAATACAGGGTGGATTTCCTGTAGGAGTTATTTATGGTAATTAAAGAACCTAGTGAAAATATTCGCAAATTAAAAGAGTATTTAAACTTGTCTACTGATACCGTTGAAATATCTTTAGAAGAACAGCAATCCCTTGAAGATGTAGTCTTAGCTGACGATAGAGAACGCCAAAAGCGAAATAATGCGGAAGCCTTATCAATGGCAATAGAGAAGTCCTCCCCCTTACAAAAATTAACGGCTTTTGCAAAAGCTGATTATTCAACTGAAGATGCTAAAAACTATCAAATGCAAGTATATAATGCTATGCAAAATGAGAGTACAAAGGAACTATTCGGACGCTTTACATCGCAATTTGCGAATGCAAGCCCAGAACAGCAGATACAATTAGCCCATAAATGGGCTTCAGAACATGATCGTGGAGCAAAAGCTGAAGATAAAACTCCAATCTTTAGTGATGATGTTCCCACACCTTCAGATGATTTTGAACCAATATCTGATATGGATTGGAGACGGGCATTGCTTACTATTGACGATCCTAGAAATCAACCTAATGCAGTAGGACAACGAGGAACTATAAGTACAAGTGGTGGTAGTCGTGGTAGACCCGGAAGTGGTGGAGGTTCTTCAAGTACTAATTGGAATTCTTTTAATCAACAAATGCTTAGAGAGGCTCGTAAAGAATCTAATATCTTTACTGCAATTCCTGACGGTGATGAGAAAGATGAATTAAATTACCTTTCAGGACAATTAAGTGAGGATAATGTTGATGAAGAGAATTTAAGTAGAATGAAAGAAATTCTTGATAATCACTATGCTCAAGAAGATTATTCTTCTGAAGGTTTGATGGGTGGAGGAAGTAGTTCAGCTAGTGCATCTACAACTGATACTGATCAAGAGGAATCTGACACATCTGAAGAAGATGAAGGCCCCTTAAATCTATATAGAGGAAATATAGGAGATAAGCATAGACAGTTCTTAGATCATTATGCTAATGAAAATAGTCCTCATTCAGAAGAGGATGTTCTGGCCCATATGAATGAACATGGAGAACGAAATAAGAACGGTAAAATTCCAGCTGGTAAAGCATTAGATGATTGGGCTAAAAAATTTGAGGCTGATAATGACATCTCTGGTGATGCATCAGCATTCACTCCAAAAGGGGCGAGAAAAGGTTGGATGAAATCAGCTTCTGGCACACCTCCTGAAAATGCTTGGGAATCTTCTGATAGCGATTCAGGTAGTACGGAATCAGATGGAGAAGAAGAAAAAATTCCAGATGATCCAGATTCACCAGTTAATGCCGATCTTGGGAATAATAAATTAGACCTTCCTGATAAAAGTTATGATATTGATTCAGGTAAAAAAGATGCTATAGAGTTCGGTCTATTTGATGCAGAGACTCAAGAACCTACTGACTTAGGTAATGCAATCTTTGATAATATCCAAGCAAACATGGAAGAAGCTGAAGGTCTTTATAATGATAATCTACTTAACATGTCTGGACTTCAACAACGTGTTAGTCCTAAAGGGAAAGTTGGGGAACCCAGAAAGTGGAACGGTAATGTTACGGGTACAGCCCTAGGACATTATATTAATAACTATAACGCAAGAAATCCTGAAAATCCGATCAATCGAACCCATGACGTTGATGATGATGGAAATGTTACTCGTAACGAAGATGTCGAAGAGAATACTTTAGGAGAAAGCCCTACTGATCTTTCAGCCCATGAATTGGCTGGAGCCATTGGAGCAGGACAGGCTGGAAATCAATCTGGAGTAGTACAGGCGCACTTTTTACATGAAGGTGGGCAAGACTATAACTTTTTAAGAGGGGCTGATGTTGAAGCCTATTCACAGGCTAGACCATCTCTTCCCGATATTCCTCAAGATGAGCAATGGTCATATGAAGACGGTGTTAATACTAATAATCAACAACAAGATCAACAAGGAGGAGGGGATAGAAGTAGTACTCCTGAACCTACGCCTGAAAATCCTGAACCTGACATGTTTGGTGATGAAGGAGATTTTGGAGAACGTACTCCGGGTCAAGAAGCTGCACGAGGAGAAGGTGTTCAGGGCGAACCCGGTGCATCGGCTACACGACAACGAGGTGAACAACAAGGCCGTTTGGGTCAAGAGATCGTAACACCTGAAGATCGAACACAAGAAGGTGATGACCAAGGTTCTGGAACCTCTTTAGTTCCTGCTGGAAGAAGAACGGAGAGTGGGGAAAAAACTTCAGAAGAGGCTCCACCTGTAAATGAAGAATCTTCAGAAGTGCCTACTTCGGAAGGAATGCCTGAAGGACAAAGAACTCCTACTCCGGGAGCGTTGCCTCAAAGAGGAACCCCAGACACCCCACCACCACCTCCGAATCCTGCTGATGCATGGCGTAAAACATTAATTGATAATGGTTATATGTCTCAAGACGAAGCTGACTTTTTAAACGATGATGAAATTCGTGATCATTTAAAAGCACATTATGATAATCAACGAAAAAACAAAGGTAGTTCAGACGGACGAGATGACTCAGCTATTAAAGAAAAAATGTTTAAACGATTAGCAACACTTAAACATGGGAAAGATTTTACACAAGCACAATTAGAAGACGTAATGGATGATCATGAATTTGATGATACATCTGAATTAAAGGCTGCCATAAAATCTCAAAGGAACACTAGAGATAGTCAACGAAACAATGAACGTTCTCAAGTAGCTGCTCGTGAAAAGCAAGCTACTAGAAATATTGGACAATCAAAAGTTAATGCTGCGGTAGATAATATAAATGAAATAGAGAATATGACTTCTGACGAAGCTACTGAACATTATATCGATTTAGTTAGCCTGTCAATTCAAAATAAACATCATTTGGATGCTGAACATAAAGAAGGTATTGAAAAAGCCCTTAAACAATTAGAACGAAATGGGGCTGATGGAGATTCAGTTCTACATCATTTAGATGCAGTTCAAAAACGAGGCATTGAAATTGGTAGTGATGAACATCATGCTTATAGACAAGAAGAAGCTGCTAGAGCCGCAGAAGAACATGAAAAAGCAACTGCTGCTCATGAAGCTACAATGGGTAAAATTAGAGAGCATTTAGATGCTGCCCATAATGATCCCGGCTTCCACCCAAATCGACATAGTGTTCATGACAAAGATGGAAAAATGAAATCTTCTCATAAAACTAGTTATGATGAAAAAGGTAAGTTAATTACTGAGGATCATACTCACGGTGACCATCCAGAACACGGCGAGGATTGGAATAAAGCTGGAACCCATTCACATGCTCCACTTCATTTAGATCATACACCTGAACAAAGAGAGGCGTATGAAAAATTACATAGAGCAAAAACTGATTTCAAGTCTCATGGGGAATATGATTACGATCAACATGCCCATGATCAAACAAAGGAATTGCAAGAGCATGAAACAAACTCTGCTAATAAAGCAAAACGTTTAACAAATGCTTCTCAGAAGGCACATCGAGATTTACAAGGTAAATTATTGGCTGAAGGGTTGGCAATGGATAAAGACCATAAAGAAAGAATTAAACCTTATGTAGATCGTCTGTCCGACTCCCGCAGCAGTATAGATGCTCAGAAAGAGAAACATCAATCTGAGTTAGATGAATTAGATTCTGATTTACAAAGTGCGTTAGCTGATATAGATGCGGGAGTCGAATTCCCTGCTTCTAAATGGCATAGACAACAAGTAATAAATGACCATGCAGCCAGAAGAAGAGATAAAGAAGTTGATCATGCTGAACAGATGGAACGTATGGAACAATTCCATAAAGAGAATTTTGAAGCACATAATCAGGAAGAAGCTAATCATGCACAAGAAAAGGGGGATTGGAAAGCTAGTAGTAAAGAGAAAGCACAAACTATTTTTGATAATACTGAGAACCAGAAAAATAAAATTATAGAGGATTATGAAAAAGGTAAAAACGAAATTCGTGAAAAATATAATGGTAAAATAATAGAGCATGATAATGAAGGACGTAGATTAAATGATGAGCATAATAAAGCACATGATGCTGCTGAAAAAGCAAAAGTTCCACCTGAACATCTCCATCATGATGAGTTAGGTAAAAGTCCAGCTTCCATGAAAGAGGAACATGGAAAATGTGGGCCACCTGAAGGTGAAGTACCTCCAACTGATGCAGATGGTAATCCAATGGTATGGCGTTGTGGTAAAGGGAGAAATTGGGTTAAGAAGGAAAACTTTGATGCTGGAGCAAATGCAGCTGCTAATGGTAATGTGGCTTTCTTCCCCGGAGATGAACACGGTGGAATGACCGCAGGACATGGCGGAAACATGTTTAATGTACAAGATGCTGATAGCTTCCAAGCAGATCATGGTGACGGGTTAGGCTCTGAAGGCGTTATGTCTGCTGCCTTACATTCAGCCTTCCAACAGGCTCAAAATGATGGAGCGGTAACAAAATCTGAGGACGGATCACATGATCTAGTTGCAACAAAATATCTAAAAGATCAAGGGATACATTTAGATAAATTTGGTAGTCATCCTGAAAATATTACAACAGATTCAGGACAAAAGATTCCTAAATATAAAGGAGCCAGAGACTGGTTAAAACGAATGGGTAGTAAAGCAGCGGGTGATTCTGCCACATCAGGTGGTATTGATCAAAAAATTCTTGGAAAGCTACCATCTGCTGGTGAAGCATTACGAGCAATTCGTCAAGGTAGAGAACGACATATTACGGGATCAGGATATAAAGCAGCTAGTAGAGGGGAACGTGCAAATGACCCCGATGTAAAACCGAGTGCTAAACGTGAATTACTTCGATATAGTCCATTTAAAGGATTTGGAGAAAAAGGTAGACAGCGTAAACGAGAGATTCATGCAGAAAATGCGGCAGAGAAGGCTGCTACACATAGTAAGATTTCTCAATTACAAGAAGAGGCGGCAAAACGAATTAGGGGTGGAAGCGATAGTAGTAGTTTCTAAATTAAACAGTTGACGATAGTATAATATATTAAGGAGGAGGGAATTATGAGTTTCTCTAAGCTACAAAATTATTACAATAGACTCTTAAAGGAATCAATTGCGAAAGCAGATGATTTTGATAATGCTTTGAAAGAAGCTTCTGATGAAGGTCATTCTGAAAGCGATGCCCATGAACGGGCTAAAGAGATTATGGAAATGATTGAACGAAAGAATGAATATAAAGAGGATATGAATGTTGAAAAAGCTACATATGCTCGTAGAGATACTTTTGCCCTTGCCTCATGGTTAGTAACTAAATTACATGGTATTACAGATTTTTCAGAAGGTAGTCGAGGTAAACAATATCGAAATTGGTATGCGGAACAGATAGATAAGAAACATGGGCCGGGTTCTAAAGGGTCTAAAGATTCTTATTATGAAGGAGCATCAGCCCCTCCAAAACCTAAAACTGAAAAAATGCTTAAAGAAGCAACACCGATACAGAAACTTAGTACTTCATTAGCAAACCTAATGTCAGCAGCCGCTGGTTGGGTATTAAGTGATGATATTGTACGTGCTGGTGGTGGTAATCCTAGAGGACAAATGTCAGATCAGCAAGCTAGGGAATGGGAACGAACTTTATCTGCTGCGGAACGAAGAGCAGTAGAACGAGCCATGCGAAATAAAATGCGTAGGAAGTCTGAAGATTCTAATACTTCAATGGCTCAACTAAAAACTTTTTATGATGATTCAGATACTTATATTAGACGTTCACCTGTTAAAAACGGGGTGAATATACAAAAGGATCATGCTGCAAGTCCTCCAAGAGTTGGGGAAATGTGGGATGCTGTTAAACATCGATGGGTAAAACCTGAAAATGTTGGACATAGTGTAACTGAAACACAAGGTAAAAAGAGAATTCGTGGTACAGGTACAGGTGTTCATGAACGATCAATTGCAGGGCATGGTAGAGGTAAAACTCGATTGGTAGAATCAGGCAGACGCTTTAAAGGTACTGCTGATACTGGATCAGTTAGACCGCATCATACACCGCCAAAAGCAAAATAAAGTATAGGAGAGTATTATGGCAAAAGAACAATTTGAAGGTAAAGTTATCACTTTGGAAGAGGAGGCGGTTGAAGAGGAAGTAGAGGAAAAAGAAGAAGAAGTGGTTGAAGAAGAAAAAGAAGAGTTTAAAGACCCTCGTAAATGGTTTGTTAGATTATATGAACGAAATGAACCATTAGCAAAAGATGTTTTCGCTGGGACTTTATACTATTCAGAGTTAGAAGATGAAATAGGTATAGATACATTAGCCCCTCAATTCGCTAGTGATATTGAAGGATTTATGATGGGAGATATAATGATTGAAGATGAAGAAGGAAAGAAAACATTTATCTCTAGATATGAAGCAAAGAAAGAATGGATACAAGGATTGCATCAAGCAACCTTTGGTGGCGATTATTACGCCTTAGAAGCAGAAGCTGTATATGAGACGTATGAAACTTAATCAGTTTTTTAGTAAGCCAGCTGTTGTTTCTAGAAACCAACCAGTCTTTGAATTAACAAATAGTGTTAAAGAGGAACAGTTAGAAACTAGAATAAATGAATTAGAATTACAGCTTCAAACTTTTGAAGGCATTGAGATCGAAAATGAAAGTTTAAGATTGGCCTTAAATAACGGTGAATCAACACTTAGAGATGTGAAATTAGAAGCAGAGACAGTTGGAGAGAGGTTAGCATTACAGGAAAAAACTGTAAAAGATTTAGAGGATATAAAAATTGAATATGATCAGGCTGTTCAAACTATTAAAAGTTTAACGAGTCAAGTGAATTCGTTTAATGAAACTTTAGCTACAGCACAAAGAAGTAGCATTAAACAACAGACTGAGATAGATAGGTTATTGCATAATAATAAGGAACTGGTAAGTAGTAACGAAGAACTTAGTCAGCGAACTGAACAAGCAGAGACGAACTACAATAGTTTATCAAAAGAGTTTAATTCTGTACAAGATACAGTAACGCAATTAACTGGTTCTATTGAAGACGTTGGAACTAAATATTTGAAGGTAGAACAGATTTATAATGATACGAAAGATGAAGTACATTATTGGAAAACTCAAGCAGGGTTATTAGCAGATCAAGTTGATGGCTTTCAAGAAGTGGAACAACGATTACATGAATGGATAAGTGTCTTAGAAAATCAAAATTCTACTGAACAAACAAGAGGAAAGGGGAATAGAAAACAATTAGCAGATACGAAAAAAGTTGTTAAAGAAATGGGTCAAACAATTGAAGATTTAATTTCTGAACAGCAATATTTAATGACTGTTAATACAAAATTAAAAGCAGAGGCTAGTAAACCTCATTACATGTCTATGGGGGCAATTCAAAGGGCCGAAGGTTTTGAAATGCCAAGTCTAGGTGAGGCTATAAATATGAATAAACTTTATCTAGGTAATGGACGACCTACACTATTAAAATTTAAATCGAGGGAGAAACAGGATGACAACGAAGAATAGACCTTGGAGACAGGAAATTGAACTGCTCCAAAACTATAGCAAACATAAAACATTTACTTATACTACGTCATCTGCAAATGCAGAGACGGCGGTAGATATTGCTGCATCTATGGAAGAAGCAAATAAAGTTTCTTTAATCGTTGAACTTGGTGATGCATATATTGAGTTCGATGGTGATGCCGTAAATACATCTATGTTCGTCCCACAAGACGAAGGATATTTTGACGACTCCATTTATATTGGAAGTAAGATTAGTATTCTCCGTGCTAGTGGAACAAATGTTCGTATTCGTGGTATAATTTGGGGGAGATAAACAATGCCAATTCGTAGAGGAATGGGTGGCTTATCATCAGGAGCGGGCGGTAATTTATTTGACCGACCCGGTTTTTTTGATTTTGCTGAAATAGATAGTCTTGTTCTTAATGCAGATTTATTATTAAAAACTGCTAGTGAGACATATGGTATTTACTTAGGTCATGGAGACACATCTGGGGCTAGCCAACATTACACGGCTACAATTCCTGCATTGTCTGCTGACGGTGAGATGGTCATAACGACTGCAACTCAAACCCTAACGAATAAAACTTATGTTAACCCTGTTCTAACTACAATTTTAGATGCTAATGGAAATGAACAACTTATATTGGCTCCCGTCAGTAGCGCAGTTAACTATTTACAAATTACAAATAGTGCTGCAAATAATCCTCCAATATTAAAAGCTTTAGGAACTGATACAAATATTGATTTACGTCTTGAGCCGAAAGGGTCTGGTAAAGTAGTAATTACTGGTGATGTTGATATTCAAGGAACGTCAACAACAGTTAATTCAACTACATTGGATGTAGATGATAAAAATATTACAATGGGTTCTGTTGGAACTCCTACAAATACTACAGCAAACGGTGGTGGAATAACCCTTAAAGGTGCTACAGATAAAACTATTATTTGGGATAGTTCAAATACCAATTGGACATCAAGTGAACATTGGAATCTTGCTTCTGGCAAAATCTTTAAAATAAACAACGTTTCTATGCTGTCCAGTACTACACTAGGGGCAAGCGTTATAAACTCCTCTCTGACCTCCACAGGGGCCTTAAACAGCGGATCAATTACGAGTGGCTTCGGTTCTATCGATACTGGAGCATCGAATATCACTACAACAGGTACAATCACAGGTGGACAACTTACTGTTGATAATATAACAATTAATGGAGATACAATTAGTTCGACTGGAGCAATTAATTTTGCCGCAACTACTAACCTTGATTTTGGTGATAAATCAGTTTTAAATATTGGTAATTTAACGGTTGATGCTATTCATGGCGATAATAATGCGATTGCCATTGGAGATAATTCTGATGATGCCGTAAGTCTTTATAGAGTTACTGCTTTAACAGCAATAGGAGATTTAGATATTGGGGCGCATGGTTTTAGAGCAGCATCATTAACCGCTGATGGATTAACCGCAGCCCGTGTTTTATACGCAGGAACAAATGGTTTAATTACTGGTGAAGCTGGTTTTACATATGATGCAAGTGCTAATTCATTGCAAGTACCAACAATTGTCGCTACTAATATTAATGCTTTCACTTTAGGCGGTAAATTAACTGCGGGTAGTAATGAAATTGAAGGTTCCGCTTTTGATATAGATGGTGGAGCCATTGACGGAACTACTCTTGGAGGGGCCTCTGCTGTTACGATTAATGGGGCTAGTATAGGAACTGGTTTAACTTGGGGGGCGGCTCAGAACTTTGGAAATTATGCTTTAACAAATGTAAATATAGATAGTGGTACTGCTAATTTACTTACATCATTTGGTATAAAACAAGCTGCAACAGCTTACGAAGTTCAATTAGCGGCTGGATCAACAACCTTAACAGCTAATAGAGCCATAGCAATTGATCCTAAGAATGCTGCAAGAACATTAACTATTGGGGGAGATTTAACTCTTTCAGGTGCTTTTACAACCTCTGGTGATGATGCCATAACTTTAACAACTAGTAATACAACCAATGTTACTTTACCTACAACTGGTACACTCGCTACATTAGCGGGTAACGAAACATTTACAAATAAAACTTTAACTACTCCAGCTATTTCAAGTATTTCTAATAGCGGGACGATTACTTTACCAACGGGTACAGATACACTTGTTGGAAGAGCAACAACAGATACTTTAACAAATAAAACAATTAGTGGCTCAAGTAATACTCTCTCAAATATAGGGAACAGTTCTTTATCAAATAGTGCTATTACTATTGGTGGTACGGCTACCTCATTAGGTGGAACGATAACGGCTTTAACAGCATTAACAGATTTGGATTTAACAGCGGGTAACAAAACAATATTTGATACAGTTGGAGCAAACACATTAACAATGGGGGCTTCTAATACTACAGTATCAATTCCCGGTAATTTAACTGTTGGTGGAACAACAACAACTGTTAATAGTACTACAGTTACTATAGCTGATCCAGTATTTAATTTAGGGGGAACATCAGCCCCAAGTTCTGATGATAATAAAGATAGAGGAATTTCATTTAGGTGGCACAATGGTTCGGCGGCGAAAATTGGATTTTTTGGTTACGATGATTCTACGGGTAAGTTTACTTTTGTTCCCGATGCTACTATTAATAGTGAAGTTGTTTCAGGAACTGCTGGAACGATAGTTGCTACAACGTTTGAAGGAGCCTTAACAGGAAACGCTTCAACTGCTACTTCAGCAGCAACGTGGACAACCGCTAGAACACTTTCATTTACAGGTGATGTAACAGGTAGTGGGAGTGTTAATGGTGGTAGTGATGTAGCTACTGCTTTAACGATTGCCAGTAATGCTGTTCAAGCTGCTATGTTACATGAAGACAATATTAGCGGTAGGACTGAATTAACTAGCGGTAATGTAGATGCATCTAATGACTTTATGTTAGTTTGGGATGCGACTGATCAGGTTTTAAAGAAGGCTAAACCGGGAAGTTTGGGGATTAGTGGACAGGCAGTTGGTTCAGGAACTGAATTACAATATAATAACAGTAATAACTTCGCTGCCGCAGCCAATGTTCAAATTAAAAATGCTGCATTAGCACTAAAAGAAATGTCAGCACCAAACGCTACTTCAGGATTTGGAACATTATATGCAAAAACAGATAATGAACTCTATTATAAAGATGACGGAGGAAACGAAACTAAAATCACTTCTGCTGGTTCATTAGCTGGTGGTGGGGCTTTTAAAGGCGTTAAGGCATATTCAACAGGTGCTAATCTATCAATTTCTAATAATACTAATTCTGGTGCGGGAACAACTGTTACTGCATGGACGGAATCTTATGATGTTGGTGCGTTCCATGATGGTAGTACTAATACAGATAGATTTACTTTTGGGCAAACGGGATATTTCTTAATAAATATACAACATGAATGGGAGGCTGACTCAGCTGGTTATAGAGAAATGCGAGTTACCCATACAGATACTTCTAATAGTAATACGACAAATGTAATTCTTAGGGATAGAATTATATCTCCATCTGCTCAAACGACATCTGTTTCAGGTGGTAGTACGGTTTTCTATGTAGATGATGTAGCTGATTATTTAACGGTTCAATTATATCAAAATAGTGGGGCCGCTTTAAATGCAATTGGGAATAATGATGATAGTACATTTATCACCATTTCTAGATTAGATATGGCTTCGTCTACATCCCAATCATCTGGTACAGCAGGACATATCCAATTCGCTGATGGTAGTGGTGGATTCAGTTCTGATAACAATGCCATCTTTTGGGATGCTACTAATAATAGATTGGGAGTTGGTACAGGAAGTCCCGGTGCTTACTCAATAGATACAACAGCTAGTGGTACAGTTAGGGCTGCTACATTTACAGGTAATTTAACTGGTACTGCGGATGTAGCTACTACCGTTACATTACATGGTTCAGGTAACGTAACTTATTATCCAACTTTTGTAGATGCTACTTCAGGTAATGAGAATATACGAGTAGATAGTGATTGGACTTACAACGCTTCTACTAACAAAATGACCGTAGGCAATATTGGTTTTGCAGATAATGGGAAAATAGAATTTGGGGATTCTCAAGACTTCAAAATTTATCACGATGGGACTACCAATATTATTGATGGGGGCGGTACAGCAGATATAAAAATACAAGACTCTAGTCATACATCTGCTATATTTGATACTTCAGCAGAAGTACAACTCTATTATGACAATTCTAAGAAATTTGAAAC
>Ga0310342_100000013_pt1 | contig 92139 bp, 83 predicted proteins | sample S15DNA20500_MG_FD_206155 | JGI IMG/M metagenome (GOLD analysis project Ga0310342, IMG submission 206155) | Marine microbial communities from station ALOHA, North Pacific Subtropical Gyre - S1503-DNA-20-500_MG | ecosystem: Environmental > Aquatic > Marine > Oceanic | place: Pacific Ocean: North... | reverse complement strand
GGTCTGTGTTGTGCCCTTCCGGGAACGCTGTGAATACGTCCCTGTACGCTCCCAGTCGAACGTCCTGTTCTCCAGGGTCCCGGAAGGGCACAACACAGACCCGCTCCGAGGGAGATTCCGGCGCCCCGGGTTATCGCTGGCGCCGAACCTTCCTACGAAGCCCGGATTGTGGGAGCTTGCCTTGCAAGCGAAAGGGTGGCGTTAGCCACCCGGCAAAGGTTGCCCCGCAGGATTCCAGAGACGCTGTTGGGGCTGCCGTCAGACACCTCTCTGGCATCCCGCCGGCAAGCTTCGCTTGCCTTTCGCGGGCCAGGCCCGCTCGCACAAGCTTAGAAGTGGTCGTCGAACTCGGCGATCAGTGTTACCAGGGCGCTGGTGTCCTGGGGCAGTTCCTTGAGGGCTTCCTCGGCCATGGGCGCAACGTCGCATTGCGCCGGGAGCGGGTGCTGCTCGGCGAGCAGGGCGCGGAAGCGGGCGATGAACACCCATTGCAGCCATTGGCTGAAATCCATTCGGTCGGCGAAGAACGGCGTGCTGCTTTCGAACGCTTCCGGTTCCGGGGGGTGGCCTTCCCACAGTCCCAGGTTTTGCAGTTCGTTCTGCATGTCGTCGAGCAGGGTCTTCAGTTGGCCGCGGGTATCAGTCATGGGTCTCGGCTTCAGTGGTCGGCTTCAGTCATCGAACAGGGGCAGCAGGTCGGTCAGCTCGCGCAGATGGTGAATATGGTGCTCGGGTTTGTCCAGGTCGCCGGGCCAGCGCAGATCGATCAGGTTGGCCCACACCGCGTGGAAGCCGTGCTGGCGCGCCGCGTCCACGTCTTCCACCGGGTGGTCGCCCACATGCAGGGCTTGCTCGGGCCGCACCCCGGCGCTGTCCAGGGCGGCCTGGAACATGTCCGGGTCCGGTTTGCGCCGGCCGATGCTTTCCGCGGAATGGTGAAAGCCGAACAGCTCCCGGATGCCGATTCGTTTGAGGTCGGCGTTGCCGTTGCTGAGGGCGCCGAGTGTGTAGCTGTCGGCCAGGGTTTCCAGCACTTCCAGCGCGCCGGGGAAGAACGTCACCCGGTTGCGGGCGTCATGGAAAACCTGGAAGGCGTCGGCGGCGATGTGGCGTGCTTCCTTGTCCTTGAAGCCGGCATCGATGAACGCCTGGGCCATGGCGTCGCGGCGCAGGCGGGTGAGGTTGTTGAGGTAGTCCGGGTGCTCACGCACCAGTTGGTCGCGCACCAGCCGCACCCGCTCCGCGGTGAGCGCGGCGGCGGCCGAGGGGTGGTGCTCGGCGATCCAGTCGCTGCAGGTCTTTTCCGCCTGCCGTATCACCTCGTCCACCGGCCACAGGGTGTTATCCAGGTCGAAGGTGATCAGTTTCAGTCCGGTCATGGGCCTAATAGTAAGAGGTTGCGGGTCAGTCGTCTTCCTCGCGCCGCTGGGCACGGGGGTGGGCGCCGTCGTAGATCCTGGCCAGGTGCTGGAAATCCAGGTGGGTGTAGACCTGGGTGGTGCTCAGGTTGGCGTGGCCGAGCAGCTCCTGCACCGCACGCAGATCGCCGGACGACTCCAGCACATGGGTGGCGAAGGAGTGGCGCAGCTTGTGCGGGTGCAGATGGTCGTCCAGGCCCCGGGTCAGCGCCGCCCGGCGCAGCCGTTGCTGCACGCTGGACGGGCTGATGCGACGCCCGCGCCGGCTGAGAAACAGGGCTTTTTCATCGTCGTTGGCGACAAAAAGGGGACGGACTTCCAGCCAGTGCCGCACGGCTTCCAGGGCGGGTTTGCCCACCGGCAGCCTGCGGGTTTTGTTGCCCTTGCCGGTGACGGTCAGTTGCGCGTCGGCCACGTCGATGCTGCCCAGGTCCAGGCTGATCAGCTCCGCCAGGCGCAGACCGCAGGCGTACAGCAATTCCAGCATTGCCTGATCGCGCCGCCCCAGCGGGCCTTCGCTGCCTTCCGCGTCGAGCAGTTGGCGGGCCAGATCGGCATCCAGGGCCTTGGGCAGGCGCCGGCCGCTTTTCGGCGCGCGCACGTCCAGGGCCGGGTTGTCCCGGGCCAGGCCCTCGCGGTTCATCCAGGTGTAGAAGGTGCGCAGGGTGGACAGCAAACGTTGCAGGCTGCGCCCGCCCAGGCCCTGGCGGTGCAGGCGCGCCACCAGGGCGCGCACGTCGTGCACCGTGACATCGGGCCAGGGCGGCAGGTGGGGCGCCGCCCGTTCCAGGTCACGCTGGTAGTGTTTGACGGTGTGCGGGGACAGCCGCCGTTCGCTGGCCAGATGGCGCACGAAGGCGGCCCGGGTGTGGTCGTCGCGCTCAGGCACGTTGCGCCTGGCGCGGCGAGGCCGGCCGGCTGACATCCACCAGCCGGCGGCTGAGCACCTGACCGATATGGGTAATGAACAGGGTGCCCATGGAGCTGCGGAAGTGCATGGCGTCACGGCTGCCGATGGCGAGAATGCCGAGCCGGCCGTTGTGCTCCAGGGGCACCACGGCGGCGGAGCGCACCTGCTCGGCCTGGTCCTGGAACAGCGCCTGCAGTTCTTCGCCGCGCAGCACGCCGCACACCGCTTTACCGGTGCGCAGCAGCGGCGCCAGCGGCGGCGGCAGATCGTCCGGGTCGACGAACCGGACCTGTTTGCGCACCTCGCCGAGCAGCTTGGCTTCCCGGTCGTGCAGCAACAGGGCCACGGTATCGCAGCGGAATTCGTCTTCCAGGCTGCGCAGCAACTGACGCAGCAGTTTGTCGGTGCTGCGCGCTTCCAGCAGCGCCAGGGTCAGGCGGCGGGTGTGTTCGAACAGTTGGTCGTTCTCCCGGGCCACGTCGATCAGGCCGTTGAGGCGCTCGCGCAGTTCCTGATTGCGCTCGCGCAGGATTGCCGCCTGGCGTTCCAGCAGCGACACCGCCGGACCGCGCGGGTCGGGCAGGCGCATCAGTTCCAGCAGGTCGGAGCGCTGCTGAAAAAATTCCGGGTTCTGGCGCAGAAAGGCGGCCACCTTGTCGGCGCTCAGCTTGGTGTCGTCGGTCATGCCGAAGGCTCCGTGGTGGGGCCCTGGTCCAGGGGCGGGCCCGCTACGTCGATTTCGCCATCATAGACACGGCTGGCGGGGCCTGTCATCCGGATACCGCCGCTGCCGTTGTAGTGAACCTGCAGGTCGCCGCCGGCCAGGTGCACGGTGACGGTCTCGTCGAGCAGGCCGCGACGCTGGCCGCACACCACCGCCGCGCAGGCACCGGAACCGCAGGCCAGGGTTTCCCCGGCGCCGCGCTCGAACACCCGCAGGCGGATCTCGCGGCGGCTGACGATCTGCATGAAGCCCACGTTGACCCGCTCCGGGAATTGTTCGTGGTGTTCCAGCTCCGGCCCCAGGGTGGTTACCGGGGCGTTGTCCACGTTTTCGGTGAGCATCACCAGATGGGGGTTGCCCAGGCCCACCGCCGAAATCTCGTAGGCGTTGTTGCCGGATACCAGAATGTAGGTGTCCGCTTCCTGTTGGGCGCGGAAGGGAATCGCCTCCGGGGCCCACAGGGGCGCGCCCATGTCCACGGTGACCAGGCCGTCGTCGGTGACGTTCAGGATCATTTCGCCGGCGGCGGTTTCCACGCGGATGCGGTGCTTGTCGGTGAGCCCCTGGTCGCGCACGAAGCGGGCGAAGCAGCGCGCACCGTTGCCGCACTGGTTCACTTCCGAGCCGTCGGAATTAAAGATACGGTAGCGGAAATCCACGCCTTCGTGGCGCGGCGGTTGGACCACCAGCATCTGGTCGAAGCCGACGCCGAAGTGCCGGTCACCCAGGCGGCGCAGTTCCGCCACCGGCAACGGCGGGCCGTCCTCGGGCAGCGGCTGGTCGCAGCCGTTGAGCACCAGGAAGTCGTTGCCCAGGCCGTGCATTTTGGTGAAGCGCAGTCGCATGGCGGCGTCCGGAATCGGGTTACGGGAAAGCGGTATTGTAAGGCCGCGAGCCGGTTAGGAACAGCGGTGAAGGAGGCGCTACAATGCCCGCTCCCAATCTTTCGGATGCCCCATGCTCTCCTATCGCCATTCCTACCACGCCGGAAACTTCGCCGATGTGCTCAAGCACCTGGTGCAGGTGTCGGTGCTCGACCATCTGCTGCTCAAGGACAAGCCGTTCGTGGTGCACGACACCCACGGCGGTGCCGGTGTTTACGAGGTGGCGTCGGAGCACATGCAAAAGACCGGGGAATATCAGGAGGGTATCGCGCGGTTGTACGGCGCCAGCACCGGGGTGCCGGTGATCAACCGCTACCTGAACCTGGTGGGGCGCTTCAGCCGGCCCGGCGGGCTCAGCCATTACCCGGGCTCGCCGGCGATCAGCGCCGCGCTGCTGCGCGACCAGGACCGGCTGCAGGTCACCGAACTGCACGGTACCGACGCCGCCCTGCTGGAGGCCCATTTTCGTGGCGACCGCCGGGTGCGGGTCTACAAGCAGGACGCCTGGGCCGGGGTGAAGGCGCTGCTGCCGGCGGCGCACAAGCGCGGGCTGGTGCTGGTGGATCCGTCCTACGAGTTAGGCGGCGACGATCGCGCCACCGTGGCCGGCGTGCGCGAGGCGGTCAAACGCTTCAATACCGGTTGTTTCGTGGTCTGGTATCCGGTGCTGCAGCGCCGCCGGGCGGATTATCTGGCGCGCGGCCTGATGGGGCTGGCGGACAAACACCTGCGCCTGGAATTGAACGTGCTCGATGACGGGGCCGCCCGGGGCATGACCGGCTCCGGGCTGGTGGTACTCAACCCGCCCTGGACCCTGGCCGGGCAGATGGAGGAGGCGTTGCCGTTACTGCACGGCAAGCTCAGCCAGGGCGGCGGCGGTTACCGGTTGGAAGGTTAGCCGCAGGGACCACTAGGGCAGCAGCGTTTCCAGGCGCAGTTGTTCGTCGACGGTTTCGCGGGCGCGCACCAGGAACGCCTGGTCGCCGTCCACCATCACTTCCGCGGGCCGGTTGCGGCTGTTGTAGTTGCTCGCCATCACGAAGCCGTAGGCACCGGCGGAGCGCACCGCCAGATAGTCGCCGGGCTCCAGCGCCAGCGCCCGGTCCTTGCCCAGGAAGTCGCCGGTTTCGCACACCGGGCCGACGATGTCCCAGTCGCGGCAGTCGGCCTCATGGGGCGTCACCGGTACGATCTCTTGCCAGGCGGCGTACAGGCTGGGGCGGATGAGATCGTTCATGGCCCCGTCCACCACCGCGAAGTTGCGGTGCTCGGTGGGCTTGAGGAACAGCACCTGGGTGATGAACAGGCCGGCGTTGGCGGCGATCGAACGGCCCGGTTCGATGTGCACCGGCAGGTCGCCGGGGATGTGCTTGAGCAGCGCCGCCACATACTCGGAGCGGGCCGGCGGGGCCTCGTCCTGGTAGGTGACGCCCAGGCCGCCGCCCAGATCCAGATGGTGAATCTCGATGCCCAGGGCCTGCAGGTCGTCGAGCAGTTTCAGTACCCGCTCCAGGGCATCCTCGAACGGCGCCAGGCGGGTCAACTGACTGCCGATGTGGCAATCAATCCCCAGCACCTGGATGTGCGGCAGCTCGGCGGCGCGCTGGTAGAGTGCCGGCGCTTTCTGAATGTCGACGCCGAACTTGTTCTCTTTCAGGCCGGTGGAGATATAGGGGTGGGTCTGGGCGTCCACGTCCGGGTTCACCCGGATCGCGATCGGCGCCACCCGGTCCAGCTCGCCGGCCACCAGATTCAAAAGTTCCAGTTCGGCGGCGGACTCCACGTTGAAGCAGTGAATGCCCGCCTTCAGGGCGTCGGCCATTTCCCCGGCGGTCTTGCCGACCCCGGAGAAGACAATGTTGCGCGGCTCGCCGCCGGCGCGCAGCACCCGCTCCAGCTCGCCGCCGGAAACGATGTCGAAGCCGGCGCCGGCCTGGGCCAGCACCTGCAAAACCGCCAGGTTGCTGTTCGCCTTGACCGCGTAACAGACCCGGTGCGGGTGCTCGCCGAAGGCGTCGTCGAAGGCGCGGTAATGGGTCTCCAGGGCATCCCGGGAATACAGATACAAGGGCGTGCCGAAACGCTCCGCCAATTGCGCCACGGGCAGCTCTTCGGCGAACAGTTCGCCGTCGCGGTAGGAGAAAGGATCCATGGTCATTCCTGGTCGTCGTCCTTGGAAGCGTCTTCGGTTTCGGTGTCCCGGTCCAGGCGATCACCGCCCAGCGGCTGGGCCGCCTCGGGGCGGCTTTCAGCCTTGTAGAGCGGGCCCTTCTGGCCGCAGCCGGCCAGCAGGGCCGTCATGACTATCAACAGAAAAGCCGCGCGCATGGGCATACTCCGGCGTGATGGATGCAATGGCGTGCAGTATAGCCGCTTCCATTCGGTGACACGATGCGGCGGCCGGGCCGCCGCGCTCAGCGCAGCGCGTCGCGGCCGCGCTTCACGGCGGCGCGCACCTGATCGGGAGCGGTGCCGCCGATGTGGTCGCGGGCGCTCACCGAACCTTCCAGGGTCAGCACCTCGAACACGTCGTCGTCGATCTGATCGCTGAACTGACGCAGCTCGGCCAGGCTCATGTCGCTGAGGTCCTTTTTCTTTTCGAGGCCCAGCGCCACCGCCTTGCCGACGATTTCATGGGCGTCGCGGAAGGCCACGCCCTTGCGTACCAGGTAATCCGCCAGGTCGGTGGCGGTGGCGAAACCGCGGCGGGCCGCTTCGCGCATGGCTTCCCGGTTGGGTTCGATGGCCGGGATCATATCGGCGAAGGCGCGCAGGCAGCCGGCCAGGGTGTCCACCGCGTCGAACAGCGGTTCCTTGTCTTCCTGGTTGTCCTTGTTGTACGCCAGTGGCTGGCTCTTCATCAGAGTCAGCAGGCTGATCAGATGGCCGTTGAGGCGGCCGGTCTTGCCGCGCACCAGCTCCGGCACATCCGGGTTTTTCTTCTGCGGCATGATCGAGCTGCCGGTGCAGAAGCGGTCCGGCAGGTCGATGAAGTTGAACTGGGCGCTGGTCCACAGCACCAGTTCCTCGCTGATACGCGACAAATGGGTCACGCACAGCGCCGCCAGGGCGCAGAATTCAATCGCGAAATCCCGGTCGCTGACCGCGTCCAGGGAGTTTTCGCAGACCTGATCAAAACCCAGCAGCTCGCGGGTGCGCTCGCGCTGAATCGGGTAGGTGGTGCCGGCCAGGGCGGCGGCGCCCAGTGGCATGCGGTTGACCCGCTTGCGGCAGTCGGCGAGCCGTTCCCGGTCGCGTTTGAGCATCTCGAACCAGGCCAGCAGGTGGTGGCCGAAGGTCACCGGCTGGGCGGTCTGCAGGTGGGTGAAGCCGGGCATGATGGTGGCCGCCTCGCGCTCCGCCTGGTCGAGCAGGCCGGTCATCAGGCGTTCCATTTCACCGTCGATCAGGTCGATCTCGTCGCGCAGCCACAGGCGGATGTCGGTGGCCACCTGGTCGTTGCGGGAGCGGCCGGTGTGCAGCTTCTTGCCGGTGATGCCGATTTTGTCGGTGAGACGGGCCTCGATGTTCATGTGCACGTCTTCCAGCGCCACCGACCACTGGAACTCGCCGGCCTCGATTTCGGCGCGGATCTCGTCCAGCCCCTGAATGATGGCGTCGCGTTCCTCGGACGTGAGTACGCCGGCGTCCGCCAGCATGGTGGCGTGGGCCTGGGAGCCCTGGATGTCCTGGCGGTACATGCGGCGGTCGAAGCCGACGCTGGCGGTGAACGCCTGCACGAAGGCGTCGGTGGACTCGCTGAAGCGGCCGCCCCAGAGTTGGTTTTGCTGGTTGTCGCTCATCTTGCTGCTCACGTCCGGCTTGCGGGAATACGGGAATTGACAGGGCGCGCAGTATAGCATCGCCGGACGGTGGTATCGTACCCGAAAGCGTCGCCCCCTTTCCGACAACAAGAGCGCCCATGTCCGAACCGCGAAACAACGTCTTCCTGCCCGACCTGTGCACCACCCGCGCCGTGCTGGTGGTGGTGATCGCGTCGGAATTGATGGCCATCGTGATCAGCCTGGTGGCCGGCTACTTCGAGCCTTTCGGGTTCGAGCGGCTGGCGCTGACGTCGCTGTTCATTCAGTGGATCGCGCTGACCTCGGCGGCGTTGGTCTGCCAGCTGCGCGACCGCCTTAATCGGCTGCCGCATGCGTGGGCGGCGCTGGCGGTGGTGGGGCTGGTGGCCTTCGACACCCTGGTGTTCAGTCTGCTGGCGCGGGCGCTGATGTCCTGGGTGTCCGCCGTCGCCATGCCGCCGCTGTGGCACTGGGACATTCTCGCCAACGTGCTGATCGCGGCGATCATATCCGGCCTGGTGATGCGCTACTTCTATGTACAGGAACAGTTGCGGGTCAAGGACCGGGCGGAGCTGAAATCCCGAATCCAGGCCTTGCAGTCACGCATCCGGCCGCATTTTCTGTTCAACTCCATGAACATCATCGCCACCCTGATCCGCGTTGACCCGGACGCCGCCGAGCAAGCGGTGGAAGACCTGTCGAGCCTGTTCCGCGCCAGCCTCAAGGACAGTGGCAGTGAAGTCTCCCTGGCCGAGGAGCTGGCGCTGTGCGAGCGTTATATCCGCATCGAACAGTTGCGACTGGGGGAGCGCCTGGGCGTGGAATGGCGCATCGACCTGCGGCCCGAGTCCGTCGCCTTGCCGCTTTTGACGTTGCAACCCTTGCTGGAAAATGCCATCTATCATGGCATCCAGCCGCTCGCCGGAGGCGGCGTGGTGCGTATCGCCGCCGCCGTCGAGGACAACCGGGTGGTGCTGCGCGTCAGCAACCCGAAACAGGAGGGCGCCAGCGACCATCAGGGCAACCGCATGGCGCTGGACAATATCCGTCACCGGTTGGAGGCCCTGCATGGTCCCAGCGTGTCGGTGTCGGCCCGTTCGCAACAACAGCACTACGAGATTGAAATCAGTTACCCGCTCCAATAAAAGAAACGGGTGAATAAGAAGAAGGGGAACCCATGGACGACATCGCGAAAATGAAGGTCCTGGTCTGCGACGACGAGGCCCTGGCCAGAATGCGTCTTAAACGCCTGGTGGAGATGGCGAACATGGAAGTCAGCGCGGAAGCGGCCAGCGGCCGCGAAGCGGTGGAGAACGCCGGCAGACTGCGTCCGGACGTGGTGCTGATGGACATTCGCATGCCGGACATGGACGGCCTGGAAGCCGCCGCCCATCTGGACAAAATGGAGAACCCGCCGGCGGTGATCTTCTGCACCGCTTATGAAGAGCACGCCCTGCAGGCGTTCCGCGTGCACGCCGTGGATTATCTGCTCAAGCCGGTGGGCGCCCAGGACCTCAAGAGGGCGCTGGATAAGGCGCGTGCCCTGAACCGGGTGCAGATCGCCGAGCTGAGCCACAAGATGGCGGCCAACCAGACCGGCCGACGCCGCCATCTGAGTGCCCGCACCCACCGGGGCCTGGAACTGGTGCCGGTGGAGGAAGTGCGCTACTTCCAGGCCGACCAGAAATACGTGGCGGTGCACCACGCCGGCGGCTATGTGTTGATCGACGAGCCGCTCAAAGCTCTGGAAGACGAATTCGGCGACCTGTTCGTACGCATCCACCGCAGCACGCTGGCGTCGCTGCATTTTATCGAAAGCCTGGAGTGCTCCAACCAGGGCCGCTTCGAAGTACGCCTGCGCGGCGTGAACCAACCGCTCAATGTCAGCCGCCGCCACATGCCCGGCCTCCGCCGCGCCCTCGTCAAACGCGGCTGAAAAACAGTTAAGAGTTAATAGTGAACAGTTAATAGTTCGCGAGGGGCGCCTTGCCGGCTGCCCGGTGGGTGCCCGCGACGCCGCCACGGCGCGGGCGGTTACCCCTAAACCTCCCTACTCGGTGTTTTCACTATTAACTATTCACTGTTAACTATTAACTGTCTCCGTCGTGTTCGGCGGAGCCAAGGTCTTTCCGTTACACTAGGCGCCACCCATTCCCCGCCCAGGAGCTTCCATGTCCCGCGAGATATTGCGCATTGCTACCCGTTCCAGTCCTTTGGCCATCTGGCAGGCGGAATACGTTCAGAAACGGCTGGAGGCGTTGCATGCGGGGTTGCGCGTGGAGCTGGTGCGGATCAAGACCCAGGGCGACAAGATTCTGGACACGCCGCTGGCGAAAATCGGCGGTAAGGGGCTGTTCGTCAAGGAGCTGGAAGAAGCGATGATGGACGGGCGCGCCGATATCGCCGTGCACTCCATGAAGGACGTGCCCATGGAGCTTCCGGAAGGCATGGCTCTGCCGGTGATCTGTGAACGGGAAGACCCCCGCGACGCCTTTGTGTCCAATCATCATGACAGCCTGATGGGCCTGCCCGAGGGCGCCCGGCTGGGTACCTCCAGCCTGCGCCGTCAGTCCCAGGTGCTGGCCAACCGGCCGGACCTGAAGGTCTCCAGCCTGCGCGGCAATGTGCAGACCCGCCTGGGCAAGCTGGACGGCGGCGAGTTCGACGCCATTATTCTCGCCTCCGCGGGGCTCAAGCGGCTGGAAATGCACGAGCGCATCCGCTACGACATGCCGCCGGAGGAATCCCTGCCGGCGGTGGGCCAGGGCGCCGTGGGCATCGAGTGCCGCGCCGACGACGCCGACACCCGGACCTTGCTGGCGCCGCTGAGCGACGCTCTGACCTGGGACCGGGTCACCGCCGAGCGGGCCATGAACCGCCGCCTGGAGGGCGGCTGCCAGGTACCGATCGCCGGTTTCGCCCTGCTTGAGGACGACGGCCGGTTGTGGCTGCGCGGCCTGGTGGCCAGCGAGGACGGTGCCACGGTATTGCGCGCGGAAGCCCGGGCCCCCCGCGCCGAGGCCCGGGAGCTGGGTATCGGTATCGCCGAATCGCTGCTGGAACAGGGCGCCGACCGGATCCTGCGCGACCTGTACGACCGCGCATGAGCCGAGCGGTGGTGGTGACCCGGCCCGCCGGCCAGGGCGATGCTCTGGCGGCCAGGCTGACGACCAGCGGTCACCGGGCCTGGACGGTCCCGGCACTGGCCATCGAGCCGCTGGCGCTGAGCGACGCGGATCGCCGGCTGCTGTTTGATCTGGATCTTTACCACGCGGTGTTTTTTGTCAGCGCCAACGCCGCCCATCACGCCTTGAATGCCTTCGCCGATCTCTGGCCGCAATGGCCGGTGGGGGTGCACTGGCTGGCGGTGGGCGAATCCACCGCCGCCGTGATACGTGACGCCGGGCTGACGCCGGAATATCCAAGCAGCGGCTTTAACTCGGAAGCGGTGCTGGCGTTGCCCTGCCTGGCGTCGGTGGCGGAGAAGCGCATTCTGATTTGTCGCGGTGAAAGCGGCCGCGACTGGCTGGCGGCGCGGCTGCGGGAAAAAGGCGCCGGGGTGGATGTGGTGCCCTTTTACCGGCGCCTGCCCGCCCCGGACCGCCATTGGCCCGACGGCGCCGACACGGCGATGATCACCAGCGTCGAGGGGTGGCGGGCCCTGGCCGGGCTGGTGCCCGGCGACGCCATGGTGATCGCCGCCGGCGAGCGGGTGGCCGCCGCCGTGGCCGAGCATCATCCGGGGCCGCTGGTGGTGGCCGCCAGTGCCCACGACACCGACATGTTCGACGCCGTTCCGGCATCTTAACGGGGCCTTCGGGGCCGTGTGCGACGATAAAGGGGTTGGACGGCGCCCGTCGGTCTCTTTATCGTCTATACAAACCGTCACCAGGCCGGCGGCAACAACAATAGGGAGACCCCATGACGCACCGCGCTTTTTTCCGCCAGCAGGGTTTGAGCCTCTGGCCGCTGCTTATCATGCTTATCGTCCTCGCCGCCCTGGCGGCCGCCGGCTGGTGGGGCTGGCAGCAGTGGCGGGTGCTGGAGCAGGACCGTCAGGCCAGCCGGAGCGAGATCAGTGAGCTGCGCGGTGAACTGAACCGGGAGTCCCGGCGCCGTGATCAGGCCCTGAAGGAAATACGCGAATCGCAGGACCGTATCGAAGCCGCCCGTGCCCGCGACCGGGAAGCTCTGGCCGACGTCCGCCAAGGCGGGCAGCGCCTGTGGCTGATCAACGAGGCGGAATCCCTGGCCGCCCTGGCCGGCCAGCGTTTGATGCTCACCGGCGACGCCGAGGCCGCGCGCCGCCTGCTGCAGGCCGCCGACCAGACGCTGGCGCGCCTGGACGACCCCCAGGCGCTGCCCGCGCGCAAGGCGCTGGCGGTGGATATTGAAAAACTCAACGGCGCTCGCCAGGTCGATGTCGAGGCCATGGTGCTGCGTCTGGGCGCGCTGCAAGCGCTGATTCCGGAGCTGGCGGTACCGGAACGCCAGGCCCCGCCCGCCGAGGAGACCGAGCAGGACGCCGGTTGGTGGCAGCGGTTGCTCAACCATCTGCCGGTGACCGTGCGCCGCCATGAAGGCGAGGTCCCGTTGCCGCTCACCGAAACCCAGGCGTCCACCGTGCGTCTGACGCTGGACGCCAGCCTGCAGCAGGCCCAGCTGGCGCTGATGCAACGGCGTGTGCGGGCCTACCGGCAGGCGCTGGACAATGCCGCCGCCATGCTCAACCAGTGGTTCCAGGAAGACCAGGGCCGCGTGCGGCAAATGCGCGCTGCCCTGGAAGAGCTGGGCGGCCAGCAAGTGGAGCAGGCGTTGCCGGAAATCGGCGCCGGCCTGGACGCGGTGCGGGGCCTCAAGCGGGATCTGCTGAAAAGCGGCGGTGACGGTGCGGCCGGGGAGGCCCGCCGATGAAAAAAGCCCTGCTTCTGATTGTTGTCGTGTTGCTGGCGGCCACCTTCCTGGGCCGCTGGATGGCCGCCGATTCCGGCTATTTACTGGTGATCCGCGATCAATGGCGTCTGGAGTCCACCCTGGGCTTCGCGCTGTTGGCGTTGATCCTGGGCGCGGTGGCCCTGATCATCCTGACGTTGCTGGGTAACCTGGCCTGGAATCTGGCGGAGCCGGTGCGCGCCACGCGGCGGTTCCGCCGAGGCGTGGCCCGCCGCCGTTTGAAAAGCGGCTTCATCCTGCTGATGGACGGCGAGTTGGAGAAAGCCGAGCGACTGCTGACCGCCGCCGGCCGGGACGGTGACTGGCCGCTGGCGGCCTGGCTGCTGGCGGCGGAGTGCGCCCGCCAGCGCGGTGACGGCGAGGCCCTGGAAGAATACCTGCAAAACGCCGCCCGAAGCCGCCGGGGCGACAGCTTCAGCGGCCTGATGCGCGCCCGCTTCGCGCTTGACGACGGCCGCCCGGCCGCCGCCCATCAGGAGCTCAAGGGACTGGTGGATAAGGCGCCCGGCAACAAGCGCATTCTGGCGCTGTACGCGGACGTGCTGGAACGGGAGCGGGATTGGCCGGCCCTGTGTGCTCTGGCGCCGCGTCTGCGCCGCGCTCTCGGCGACCCCTACGCCGCCCGCCGGGAGCGCCGTGCCTGGCTGGCGCGGGTGCAGCAACTGGCGCAGAAACCGGGTTTCAACGACGGCGACAGCCGCGCCCGGGAACTGCGCGACCTGTGGAAGCAGGTGCCCGGCGCCCTCAAGCAGGATCCGGCCATGGTGGCCCGCTACGCCGGTTTCCTGGCGCAGCTTGGCGAGGGCGGCCGCGCCCTGTCGCTGGTCAAGGAGCAGTTGGAGCGGGACTGGGACGACCGCTTGCCGCCGGTGCTTGAAGCCATCGACGACGTGTCCCCGGACGAGCTGCTGCAGACCCTGGAGAAGTGGCTGGTGGATCGTCCGGGTAACGCGGCGGTGCTGGTCACCGCCGGCCGGGTGGCGCTTAAGGCCCGGCTGTGGGGCAAGGCGCAGAACTTCTTCGAGGCGGCGGCCAATTCCAGCCAGAGCGCCACCGCGCTGGCGGAGCTGTCACGGCTGTATCTGGCGTTGGGCGATCAGGTCAAAGCCGCCAAGGTGCTGGAACGCCGCGTCGCCGAACTGGACGGCCAGCTCCCGGACCTGCCGCTGCCCTGACCGGGTTGGTGGGCCCGCTCCTACAAATTTATATCTAGCGGAGTTCGTCGGCGATCTGATCGGCGACCGCCTGCCAGGCGGCGTCGAGGCGGGTGACGAGTTCCGGGTAGCCGTCCTGGTTGAGGGGGCGGGTGATATCGAAGCGGCCGCTTCGCTCCAGATTTGCCTGCTGCTCCGACGGCTCGGCCTGGTAGTGCCACTGGCCGCTGACCCGGGCGTTGCCATCGGTGGTGCCTTGGAAGCGGGTGACGCTGACGCTGAGGCGGCCGTCGTCGGGGGCGCCCGCGGTCGCCAGGTGGTGGCGCAGGGCGCGCCCTAGCTGAGCCGACAGGGGTTCGGCCCAGAGGTGCTGGCGGGCGGCGTGTACCGAGGTGGGCGCGGTTTCCACCACCACGCCGGCCTGGTCCAGGTAGCCGGCCACCTCCACTCTGATTCGGGGCAGCCGGTCGCTGGCGGCGGGCTCGCCGGCGGCGGGCAGCAGGTAGCTGTGTTCGCTGGCCGGGCCGCCGCTGGCACAGGCGCCGAGCAGGGCGCTCAGGGCCAGCAGCAGCGCGGCGAGGGGAAGCGGTGGACGGTGTGTCATGGCTGGGCCTTGGGTACGGGATCCGCCGGCGGATCATGTTGGAAGATCAGAGCATTGGGTTGCTGGCGCAGGGTGCGCAGCACCGGCTCCACGTCGCGCAGTACTTTTTCCAGACGCTGCAGGGTGTCGCCGATTTGGCGGCCGTCGCCGTCCGAGGACAGGCCGTCCAGGGTGTCTTCCAGTGACGACAGCGTGTCGTTGAGGCGGCCGGGCAGGCGTTGCATGGCCGGGCCTCCGAGCAGTTGCTCCAGCCGGTCGGCGGTGGCGGCGATTTCCTTCAGGGCGCCTTCGGAGGCGGCCAGGTTGCGGTCCAGACCTTCGGCGATGTCCTGCAGCGGCAGGCCGTTAAGCGTCTCGAGAAGCTGGGCGATCTGCCCTTCGATCTGCGCCAGCCCGCCGGACACGGTGGGGAACACCGGCACGTTCTCGAACCGTTCGCTCTGGTAGTCCGGGACCTCCCCGTGCACCTGCACGTCCACGAACAGGGCGCCGGTGAGCAGGTTGCCGGATTTCAGGCTGGCACGCAGGCCGCGCTGGAACATGCGCTCCATGCGGCGGCGCCAGTCGTCCAGCAGCACGTCGCCGTCGCCGGCGATGCGTTGTGGCTCGATGCGGATCAGCACCGGAATCGCGAAGCGGTTGAGCGAATCCGGTTGCTCGGCGGTGAACCGCCAGGGCACTTGTTCCACGGTGCCCACCCGTACGCCCCGGTATTCCACCGGCGCGCCCCGGCGCAGGCCGCGCACGGTGTCTTCCACCATCAGTACGTATTCCAGGTACTGGTCGAACAGGCCGCGTCGGGCCGCTTCCTGGTCCGGGTAGAGGGTGTATTCGCGGCCGTCTTCCACCGGCGTGCCGGCGGGCATGGTGTCGTCGGGCACGCCGAAGGACACGCCGCCGCCGAGCAGGGTTTCCAGGGATTGCAGGTTAACCCGGAACCCCTGGGTGTCGAGCTGGAAGCCCACCCCGGACACGCTCCAGAAGCGGGTGGTGTCGGTGACCAGCACATCGTAGGGCTGCTCCACGAAGATGCGGTGGCGAATGCGTTTTTCATCGGCGAGGAATTCGGTTTCCACCACCCGGCCCACGGTCAGGCTGCGGAAGGTGATGGGGTCGCCGGTGGTGACGCTGTTGCCGGGCTCGCTGAACAGAGTGAGGTAGAGACCCTCGGCGCCGGCCTCGGTGACCGGCGGCTGGTCTTCCACCGTGAAGCGGCGTTTTTTCTCATCGCTGTCGCCGGGCAGCAACTCGATGTAGGCGCCGGACAACACCGTGCCCAGCCCGCTGATGCCCTCCCGGCCGATACGCGGCTTGACCACCCAGAAACGGGTTTCTTCATTCAGCATGCGGTCGCTGCCGTCCTGCATGCGGGCGGTCACCAGGGTATGCCGCAGGTCTTCGGACAGGGATACGGATTCCACCGTGCCCACCTGCACGCTGCGGGTCTTGATCGCGGTTTTTCCCGCTTCGATGCCTTCCGCGTCGTCCATCTTCAGGGTAATGGTGGGGCCCTGGCCTGAGAGGTGATCGAACGCCAGCCACAGACCGATCAGCAGGGCGGCCAGCGGAATCAGCCACACCGGTGACAGACGGGGCAAGGTTTCGGCGATGGCGCGGGAGGGCTTTGAGGTCATCGTTCTGCCGTTGTCGGGGTTGCGGGTGGCGACGCGTCGGGCGGCGCCCCATGGGTCGGCTGGCGGTCCCACAGCAGCCTGGGATCGAAACTGAACGCGGCCAGCATGGTCAGCACCACCACGGCGGCGAAGGCGACCCCGCCGGGGCCCGGCGTGATCGACATCAGGTTACCGAGCCGCACCAGGGCCACCACGATGGCGACCACGAACACATCGATCATCGACCAGCGTCCCACCCATTCGGTGATTCTATACAGGCGCATTTGCGCGGGCATATCCAGCGGACTCTCTCGGCGCACCGCCAGACACAGCCAGGCGAGCGCCATGATCTTGCCAAAGGGTACCAGAACGCTGGCGGAGAAGATGATCAAGGCAATCGGCCAGTCGCCGTGGGCTAGGAATTGCATGACCCCGGAAATGATCGTGGACGGCTGGGTATTGCCGAGGCTGGTGGTGGTCATGATCGGATACAAATGAGCGGGGAAGCAGAACAGGGCGGCGGCGATCAGCAGCGCCCAGGTGCGTTGCAGGCTGGCCGGCTGGCGCCGGTGCAGGGCGCCGCCGCAGCGCTGGCAACGGCGGTGGCCGTCGAGACGCTGTAACTGGCCGCATTGCTCGCAGCCGATCAATCCCTGTTCCTCGGCGGTAAGGCCGGGTTCGGTGCCGGCCGGTGCCTGGGGCGGCCCGGTGAGGCGCACCCACAACGCCAGCGGATGCAGGCGCTGCACGGTCACCAGCAGCGCCAGGGCGAAACCGGAAAAGGCCCAGAACCCCGGCTTCAGGGTGACCTGGGCGAGGCCGGCGATTTTGATCAGGCTGACGAGGGCGGCGATGGCGAACACGTCGGCCATCATCCAGGGGCGCCAGCGGGGCAGCGCGCGCACCAGCAGTGCGGTGCCCGCCAGCGGCGCGGGCCGGGCCAGGCTGGCGTGCACCCAGAGCAGCGCGACCAGAAAGCAGGCCGGTAGCACCACGATGGTGGCGAACACCACCACCGCCAAGGCCGGGTGATGGAACGCCGCCAGCTGGGTGGCGGCGTCCAGCAGCCCCATCTGGTCGCTGACGCCGTTCTTCTCGAAACGGATGTAGGGAAACGCCAGCGCCACGGCCAGCAGTATCAACGCACTGGCGGCCAGGGCCGGGCTGGTCTGGTCGTTGACGGTGTGCCGCGCCAGGGGATGACGGCAGCGCGGGCAGCGCACCCATTCGCCGGGAGCCGGCGGCGCCACCGACAGAATCAGATCGCACTGCGGGCAGGGCACCAGGGTGTCGGAGGACTGTCGGCGGTTCTCATCCATGGGGTAGCCGTCGAGGAACGATGGCTCATTGTGCCGACCGGGGGTGATCAGCCGCAAGCAGCACCTGTGATCCGGAGCACCCTGTGGGAGCGGGCCTTGCCCGCGAAAGGCAAGCGGGGCTTGCCGGCAGGATTCCAGAGACCTTTAAAAGCGACTTGGTAACGATGTCTCTGGGATCCTGCCGGCCGGTTGCACCGGCCTTTCGCGGGCGGGGCCCGCTCCCACAAGACGCCCTAGCGCGGGGCGTAGTCGAACACGTCGGAATGAATATTCTTGGCCGGCACGCCTTCCGCGACAAGATCGTCGAACACCGACCAGGCCATGGCCGGCGAACCGCCCACATAGAACAGGGGCGCCAGGGGTTCCGCGAGGGCTTCCAGCGCGGCCTCGTGGACCAGACCCTGGGCGTGGCCCGGGCGGCTCATGTCCGACAGCGCGGTGACCGCGTGGAAGTCCGTCAGCCGCTGGCGCCACTCAGCCGGCAGGTCCGGCAGGTAGAGGTCTTCCTCCACGCGGGCGCCCCAGAACAGGCGCACCGGATGCGGGTATTCCAGTTCGATGAGTCGCTCGATCATCGCCTTCACCGGCGCGAACCCGGTGGAGCCGCAGATAAACCACAGCGGGCGGTCGAGAGCCTGGTCGATGAAACGGCGGCCGCCGGGCAGGCTGACGGTTACCGTGGCCCGCTCATTGAGGTCCGCCATGATGGCATGGGCGGCGCTGTTGTCGTCGCCGTGGCGTACATGCAGCTCAAGATCCCGGCCGCCCGGCGCATTGGCAATGGAGAACGGATACTCGCCGTGGGGGAGGACCAGTGTCAGGTACTGGCCGGCGTGCCAGCGTATCGCTTTACCGGCGGGCAGGCGCAGCCATACGCGGGTCACGTCGTGGTTGAGCGGCTCGCGCTCGGTAATCTGACATTGCACTTGGTGCACGGGCAGTTCGCCCGGTGCGGTCGTCTCTGGCACGTCGATCTCGCAATCGCTGATCGGAATGGCCACGCAGTATAGCACCCGGTCGGCGCCGGGCCCGTGGGCGTGGATGATGTCGCCGCCCTGGCGTACCGCCCCCGCCGTCAGGCGGCCCTGGCAGCGCAGACAAACGCCGTTACGGCAGGCGTGTGGAAAACCGAAACCCGCTTCCCGGGCGGCGGTGAGAATGGGGACGTCCGGCGGACACTTCAAGGTATGGCGGCCGTTGATCCCCACTTGGAAGGTCATGAACGGGGTCGTCTCAGCCGGCCACGCCCACGAACAGGGCGACGATGCAGCCCATGCCAAAGAACCACACCAGGGAGCGGGCGCTGGCCCAGTCGCCGATGTAGCAGATGCCGTACAGAACGCGGCTCAGCACGAACGCCAGGGCGATGCCGTCGATGGTTGCCTGCGGCGCGGTGCCGGCGAGATGGGCGATGATCACCGCGGCGGCGAAGCCGGGCAGAATCTCGAAGCTGTTCTGCTGCGCCCAGTGCGCGCGCTTGCGGGCACCGTCCAGGGTCTCCAGAAATTCCCTGGGATTGCTGTTCTCGCGGAGGCCGAAGCCGCCCTGGAACTTGGCGAAGCCGGTGAAGGCGTAGGGCAGCAAAATCGCCGCCAGAACACACCAATACGCTAACGTCATGCCTTTTAAACCTCTCGTTTTGTGTAGGAGCGGGCCCTTTCGCGGGCGGAGCCGCTCACACAGTCGCGATATTTCAGGCCGCGATCAATGACCGGATTGTAATGTCTGTTCAATCAATGCAAAGCGGTCCTGCCCCCACACCAGCCGGTCATTGAACCGGAAGCTGGGCACGCCCCAGCTGCCGGCGGCCATCATTGCTTCACGGTTGACCTCGGCGTCGCGCTGCCACTGGTCGTCGTCCAGCCAGCGGCGTGCCCGGTTCCAGTTCATGCCCGCCGCCGTGACCAGCTTGCGCAGGCCGGCGTCGCTGGCCGCGTCCACGCCCTGGCTCCAGATACCTTCGCCGGCGTGCAGCAGCCATTCGCGCAGGCGGCCTTCTTTTTCCGCGAACGGCCACAGTGCCATGCAGCGTTCCACACCCTTGCCGAGCGGGTCGCAGGCGCGGCCGAACGGCACGTCGTGCAGGCGCGCCTCGCGGGCCGCGTCGGTGAGAATATAAAAGCGCTTGGCGCGCGGTACGCTCAGACCGCGCATCACCATGGGCAGCACCGGCCTCAGCCGCAGCGTCAGGCCGTAGTGATCGGCCAGCGCGTAGGCGCGGGGCAGGGCGATGTAGGAATAGGGGCTGCGGAACGAGAAGAACATTTCCAGCTCCGGCGGCGATTCGTCCTCGCCGGCCGGCGACGCCGGCGCGCCGGGCAGCAGCGCCTGCTTGGCGCGGCCATAATCCAGCGGCCAGGGGCCGCCACCCAGGCCCAGGCTTTCCAGACGGCGGGCCAGATGGTCGAGGCGCTCCAGGCTCCAGTACCACTCGCCGCCGTAATGCAGGGTGCCGGTGAGATAGTGGCCGTCCTTGAGGAACTGGTCGCGGCGCGCCTCCAACGCCAATTGCGCCTGGTCCTCCGGCTGCTGGCCGTGTTCTTGCACCAGCCGTTGCAGCGCCTCCTGGTCGCCGCGCCAGAGGGCGTCGGACAGCGCATGGGCCAGGCTCCAGAAGCGGTCGTCGTGTTCATGCTTGAGCAGGCAGCGGGTGGCCGCCAGGGCGGTCTCCCGGTCGGGGATGCGCCACTCCGACGGGAAACTCAACGCGTGCAGGCCGGCCAGGGCGGCGGCGTCCTTCGGCGCCAGCTCGCGCAGCATGTCCGGCTCCGGGTACATGGAACGGTCCAGGTAGAGCATGACCCTGGGGGTGACGCGCACGCCGAAATGCTCGGCGAAGCGCGGCAGCACCTGGGCCAGCAGCCAGGAGTAGGGGTCGTCGATACGGAAATAAAAGGTCGCCTCGTGGGGCCGGCCAGGCAACCGGCGGCGCCACTCCGCCAGCCGGTGACGCCAGCGTTGGGTGCCGGCGCCGGTGATCAGGCCGGCCACGACGGGCATCAGTTTGCGCTGTAGGCGGCTCATGGCAGTCCTCTATTCGCCGATCTGGCTCAGGTCGCGCACCGCGCCCCGGTCGGCGCTGGTGGTCAAGGCGGCGTAGGCCTTGAGGGCCGTGGACACCTTGCGCTGGCGCATTTCCCGGGGGCGCCAGGCGAGCTTGCCGCTGGCGTCCATTTTTTCCCGGCGCCGGGCCAGCTCCGCGTCGTCCACGCGCAGTTGAATAGTGCGGTTGGGGATATCAATGTCAATGGCGTCCCCCTCGCGGACCAGGCCAATGGCGCCCTGTTCGGCGGCCTCCGGAGAGGCGTGGCCGATCGACAGTCCGGAGGTGCCGCCGGAGAAGCGGCCGTCGGTGAGCAGCGCGCAGCTTTTGCCCAGGCCCTTGGATTTCAGGTAGCTGGTGGGGTAGAGCATTTCCTGCATGCCCGGCCCGCCCTTGGGCCCCTCGTAACGGATCACCACCACGTCGCCGGCGACGATCTGGTCACCGAGGATGGCGCGCACCGCCGAGTCCTGGGATTCGAACACCCGCGCCCGGCCGCTGAAGGTGAGAATGGAATCGTCCACGCCGGCGGTCTTCACGATGCAGCCGCGCTCGGCGATGTTGCCGTACAGCACCGCCAGGCCGCCGTCGCGGCTGTAGGCGTGCTCCAGATCGCGGATGCAGCCCTCGGCGCGGTCCGTGTCCAGGCTGTCCCAGCGGGTGTCCTGGCTGAACGCGGTCTGGGTGGGGATGCCCGCCGGCCCGGCGGTGAACATCTTTTTCACGCCTTCGTCGGCGGTCAGCGTCACGTCGTAGTGCTCCAGTGCTTCGGCGACGGTGGCCGAATGCACCATCGGCAGATCGCGGTGCAGCAGTCCGGCCCGGTCCAGCTCGCCGAGAATGCCCATCACGCCGCCGGCCCGGTGTACGTCTTCCATATGGTATTTCTGGGTGGCCGGCGCCACCTTGCACAGGCACGGCACCTTACGGCTGAGCCGGTCGATGTGCTCCATGGTGAAGTCCACGCCGCCTTCCTGGGCCGCCGCCAGCAGGTGCAGCACGGTGTTGGTGGAGCCGCCCATGGCGATGTCCAGACTCATGGCGTTTTCGAACGCCTTGAAGGAGGCGATGTTGCGCGGCAGCACGCTCTCCATGTCCTGCTCGTAATACAGCTTGGCCAGATCGACGATGCGGCGGCCGGCTTCCAGGAACAGCTCGCGGCGGTCGGCGTGGGTGGCCAGCAGAGAGCCGTTACCCGGCAAGGACAGACCCAGGGCCTCGGTGAGGCAGTTCATGGAGTTGGCGGTGAACATGCCGGAACAGGAGCCGCAGGTGGGGCAGGCGGAGCGCTCCACCTCGGCCACGGTGGCGTCGTCCACCTTGTCGTCGGCGGCCATCACCATGGCGTCGACCAGGTCCAGTTTCTGCTCGCCCAGTTTGGTCTTGCCGGCTTCCATGGGGCCGCCGGAGACGAAGATCACCGGGATGTTCAGGCGCATGGCGGCCATCAGCATCCCCGGAGTGATCTTGTCGCAGTTGGAGATGCACACCAGGGCATCGGCGCAGTGGGCGTTGACCATGTACTCCACCGAGTCGGCGATGATGTCGCGGCTGGGCAGCGAATAGAGCATGCCGTCGTGGCCCATGGCGATGCCGTCGTCCACGGCGATGGTGTTGAATTCCTTGGCGATACCGCCGGCTTTCTCCACTTCCCCGGCCACCAGCTGGCCCATGTCCTTCAGGTGCACGTGCCCGGGCACGAACTGGGTGAAGGAGTTGGCGATGGCGATGATCGGCTTGCCGAAGTCATCGTCCTTCATGCCGGTGGCGCGCCAAAGCGCGCGGGCGCCGGCCATGTTGCGGCCGTGGGTGGTGGTGCGGGAGCGGTACTGGGGCATGGTGGTCTCTTCGCTTTCGGATCGGAAAGCGAGGATTGTAGCGCACCCCGGCCTAAAGGCCGATACGGTGCGGACCGGAAGCTAGAGACGCTTCACGAACACCTTGGAGTTGCGCTGCCAGTTGTAGAGCTGCTGACGCTGCTCGGGCAGGGCCTCCACGCCGGCCGGGTCGAAGCCCTGCTCGCGGAACCAGTGGGCGGTGTGGGTGGTGAGCACGAACAGGGTTTTCAGGCCCTGTTCCCGGGCGCGCCGCTCCAGATAGCGCAGCATCTGCAAGCCGCGCTCGCTGTTGCGGTAGTGCGGGTGCACGGCGACGCAGGCCAGCTCGCCGGTGTGGTCGGCGGCGAACGGGTAGAGGGCGGCGCAGGCGATCACCATGCCGTCGCGCTCGATGATCACGAAGCGTTGGATCTCGTTTTCCAGCAGTTCCCGGGAGCGGCGTACCAGAACGCCGCTCTGCTCCAGGGGTTCGAGCAGTTCCAGGATGCCGCCGACGTCGTCGATGCGGGCGCCGCGCAGGGTTTCGTAGGTTTCCCGGGTGACCATGGTGCCGCAGCCGTCGCGGGTGAACAGCTCCTTGAGCAGGGCGCCGTCTTCGCTGGCGTCGAGCAGATGGGCCCGGGCCACGCCGTTGCTGGCGGCGTGATAGGCGGCGGTGAGCTGGCGTTCCACGGCGCTGTCGGCGAAGCGCTCTTCGCTCAGCAGCCGGCCGGCCTCCTGGGGGGACAGCTCGCGCAGCAGGCGCTGTTCGCTGTCCTCGATACGGATGCCGTCGCCGAGCACGATCATCTTGTCGGCGCCCAGGGCGATGGCGGCGGTGGAGGCCACGTCCTCGGCGTTCAGGTTGAACAGCTCACCGGTAGGCGAGGAGCCCAGCGGCGACAACAGCACCACGTTGCCGGCGTCCATCTGCTGGCGGATGGCGTCCACCTCGATGCGCCGCACTTCGCCGGTGTGCTGGTAGTCAAAGCCGTTGCGCACGCCCACCGGTTTGGCGATCACGAAGTTGCCGCTGATCAGCTGAATCGCGGCATTGTGCATGGGCGAGTTGGCCAGCCCCATGGAGAACAGGCCTTCCAGCTTCAGGCGCAGGGCGCCCACGGCGGCCATCACCGCTTCCAGGGCGTTGCTGTCGGTGATGCGGGTGTGGTGTTCGAAGCGGCTCTCCAGGCCGGCGGATTCCAGCCGCTGGCTGATCTGCGGCCGGGCGCCGTGCACCAGCACCAGTTTTACCCCCAGGGCGTTGAGCAGCGCCAGATCGTGCACCAGGGTCGGCAGGCGCGGGGTGTCCAGCACCTCGCCGCCAAGCAGTACCACGAAGGTGCGGCCACGGTGGGCGTTGATGTATGGCGACGAATTACGGAACCAGTTGACCTGGTCGTTGGCGCTGGGAGTGCTGGGCACGGGATTCTCTGAGCTCGATGACATGAAAGGGAGTATAGCCACCGCCGGGCGGTGCGGACCAGATCGGATTCAGGATGCAAGGACTGCGGCCCCAAGCTTGTGGGAGCGGGCCCTGCCCGCTCCTGCCAGGTTGCGGCTTGGCCGCCTCAGGCCCCGAACAACCCCTTGAAGAAGAAGAAGAACAGAATCGACAGCAGAGCGCCGGCCGGCAGCGTCACCACCCAGGAGGTAAAGATGGTGCCCACGGTGCGCAGGTTCAGCGAACCGATGCCGCGCGCCATGCCGACGCCCAGTACCGCGCCCACCAGGGTGTGGGTGGTGGAGATCGGCAGGCCGGTGCCCGACGCCAGCACTACCGTGGTGGCGGCGCCCAGTTCGGCGGCGAAGCCGCGGCTGGGGGTCAGGGCGGTGATCTTGGTGCCCACGGTGGCCATCACCCGGGCGCCCAGAATCGCCAGGCCGAAGACAATGCCCATGGCGCCCACCAGCAGGATCCAACTGGGCATGGTGGCTTCCTCGCCGATCTGGCCGCCGCTGCTGATCACACTGTTAATGGCGGCCAGCGGCCCCACCGCGTTGGCCACGTCGTTGGAGCCGTGGGCGAAGGCCATGGCGCAGGCGGTGAAAATCATCAGCACCGCGAAGATGCGCTCCACGGAGTGGAAGCGGAAATCCTTGTCGGCTTCCGGGTCGGGCTGAATGCGGCTGAGGATGCTGGCGCCGATCATCGCCACGATCAGGCCGCCGATCAGGGCCCAGCCAAGGCTGGCCGCGAAGCTGATATCCAGGCCGATGTGCTTGAGACCTTTGACCAGGGTCACGGCGGTCATCACGTAGCCGACCAGGAACATGTAGAAGGGCACCACTTTCTTGGCGCGCTGGAAGGGGTCGTCGTGGTTGAGTACCAGACGTTGCACGCTCTTGATCAGGAAGAAGGAAATGAAACCGGCCAGCAGCGGTGACGTCACCCAGCTGGCGACGATGGAGCCGACCTTGTCCCAGTGCACCGAGTCCATGCCCACGCCGACCGCGGCGAAGCCGACAATGGCGCCGACGATGGAGTGGGTGGTGGAGACCGGCCAGCCGAACCAGGACGCCACCACCAGCCAGATACCCGCCGCCAGCAGGGCCGAGAGCATCCCGTAGACCAGGTAATGCGGCGTTTCATTGAACACGCTGGCGTCGACGATGCCTTTGCGCACCGTGGCGGTCACTTCGCCGCCGGCCAGATAGGCGCCGGCGAACTCAAAGACGATGGCGATCATCACCGCCTGTCCCACGGTGAGCGCGCCCGCCCCCACCGAGGTGCCCATGGCGTTGGCCACGTCGTTGGCGCCCACGCCCCAGGCCATCAGAAAACCGATCGCGCCGGCGATAATCAGCATCAGCATGCTGTGTTCGAGCATCCACTCCATAACGAAACCCCTGGTCTGAGTGGCGATTTAAAGTGGCTTAACGGGCCAGCAGAAGCTGCAGGCGGCCGCCCACTTTTTGGGCACGGTCGGCCAGGTCGCCGATCCACTCGATGATTTTGTACAGGAAGATCACGTCCACCGGCGGCAGCTCGGATTCCAGCTTGAACAGCGCCGAGCGGATCTGGATCTGCTGTTCATCGTTGGCGCGTTCCAAGCGGTCGAGATCCTCGATCAGGTCCTCGACCAGCTTGATCTCGCGACCGCTGAAACCGGTTTCCACCAACTCGTCCAGTTCGTTGATCGCTTTTTGTGCCTGGGCCGATGTTTCGATGGCGCCTTGCAGATAAGCGTTCATGGCCTCGGCGATGGGCTGCGGGATGGTCATTTGCCGGCCCAGCATCAGGCCGGCGATGTCCTTGGCCTTGTTGGCCACCTTGTCCTGGACGCTGACCAGCTCCAGCAGATCGGTGCGCGACACCGGCAGGAACAGGCTTTTCGGCAGATTGAGGCGGAATTCCTTTTTCAGGGTGTCCGCCTGGTTTTCCAGGTCGGCGATGCGCTGACGGGCGGCCTTGGCCTTTTCCCAGTCATTGCTGCTGACCCCGGCGAAGAACTCGCCCAGGCCCAGTGCGCATTCGTGCACGGTGTCGTAGTGCTGCTGCAGCGGTTTGATCGGTGAGCGGCCGAACAGGCCGGCGATCGAGCTTCCGAAGGACATGGGATTACCCTGTAACGGAATGGTCATAATGATGGGGCGCGAGTATAGAGGGAAGCTTCCGTCAATTCCAACGCCCCGCCCTGGCCCGCCGGAGCGGACCGGGTTCAGGTTCCTCCTGAACGGGGATGGCGGCAAGTGCCGGCTCGGTCTACAGTAATCGGCAAACGGATACAGACAATCAAAAGACGGGGGAAAACCACCGTGACAGCCAGCGCCGTGCCCGCGCATTTGCGCGGCCAGGAAGTGGACGTTCGCTGGGTGATGCGCGAATTGCTCGACGAGCAGCGCGTGACCCGGGAAGAGTTCAACGTGATCTCCACCACGCCCAGGGAAAACAAGGAGCTCAACTGGCACCCGTTGCAGGTGGTGGCCAAGTACCGTTTGGTGGACCGCGCCCACGGCCAGCGCATCATGGACGTGGAGTTCCTCAGCGACTGGCTGGCGGCGAAAAGCGGCCTGACGCTGTACCACATCGACCCGTTGAAGGTGGACGTGGACCGGATCACCCGGGTGATGAGCTACGCTTTCGCCGAACGGCACGGCATCGTCGCCGTGGAAAGTCACCGCGACCGGGTGGTGGTGGCCTGCGATCAGCCCTTCAAGCCGGACTGGCAGGAGCATCTCAAGCAGGTATTGGGCGACCGCGCCCTGGAGGTGGTGTTCGCCAATCCGGAACAACTGCGCCGCTATCGCATCGAGTTCTACAACCTGAGCCGCTCCATCGCCGGCGCCGCCCGCGCCGGTGGACAGGAGTTGTCCGGCATCACCAACTTCGAGCAGTTGCTGGAAGTGGGCAAGGGTCACCCGGACGCGGACGATCAGCACATCGTTAATATCGTCGACTGGATTCTGCAGTACGCCTTTTCCCAGCGCGCCAGTGACATTCACCTGGAGCCACGCCGGGAACTCGGCAAGATGCGCTTTCGCATTGACGGGGTCTTGCACGACGTCTACGAATTGCCGGCCACCATCATGGCGGCGGTTACCAGCCGGCTGAAGATTCTCTCTCGATTGAACGTGGCCGAGAAACGCAAACCCCAGGACGGCCGCCTGAAGACCAAGTCTCCGGACGGTGACGAAGTGGAGTTGCGTATCTCCACCCTGCCCACCGCGTTCGGCGAAAAAATGGTGATGCGGGTGTTCGACCCGGACGTGCTGGTGCGCAGCTTTTCCCAGCTCGGCTTCAGCAAGGAGGACTACCAGCATTGGCAGGGGATGACCGCGCACACCCACGGCATCGTGTTCGTCACCGGCCCCACCGGTTCGGGTAAGACCACCACCCTGTATTCCACGCTCAAGCAGCTGGCCACCAGCGAAGTGAACGTCTGCACCATCGAGGACCCGATCGAGATGGTGGAGCCCAGCTTCAACCAGATGCAGGTGCAGTCCGGCATCGACGTGGGTTTCTCCCAGGGCGTCAAGGCGATGCTGCGCCAGGACCCGGACATCATCATGATCGGCGAGATCCGCGACCTGGCCACCGCCGACATGGCGATCCAGGCGGCGCTCACCGGCCACCTGGTGCTGTCCACCCTGCATACCAATGACGCGCCCTCGTCGATCACCCGTCTGGCGGATCTGGGCGTGCCGTCCTACTTGATTTCCGCCACCGTGGTCGGCGTCATGGCCCAGCGTCTGGTGCGCACCCTGTGCCCGCATTGCAAGGTTGAAACCCGTCCCGACGAGGCCGCCTGGCAGGAACTGGTGCGCCCCTTCAAGATGAGCGTGCCGGACACCGTCTGCCAGCCGGCGGGCTGCCTGGAGTGCCGTGGCACCGGCTACCTGGGCCGCATGGGGGTGTACGAAACCATGCCGCTGCACGGCACCCTGAAAGGCATGGTGGGGCGCAACGCCGATCTGGAGGCGATCACCCGGCAGGCGATCAAGGACGGCATGAAGCCGCTGCGTATCAGCGGCGCGCAGAAAGTCGCCAAGGGCCTCACCACCATTGAAGAGGTGCTGCGTGTCACGCCCTCTCAGGATGTGCTGCTCTAGGGGGCGGGCGTGAGGCTCTGCGTTATCATTGGCGTTTTCGGCGTTGCCCATGGACAATAGCTAGCCATGACTGATCCGGACTATTCCGGCCTGCCCGACGAACTCTCCGTGCTGGTGACCCGGCACTGGCAGCGGTTCCAGGAAGTGGGCCACGTTCTCCCCGACGCCCTTCTCAAAGATCTGCCCCGTGTGTGGGCGGGCTCCGATTACGTGGCGGAGCAATTCATTCGCGACGCGGGCTTGGGGGACTGGCTTAACGGCGGCTTCCTGAAGCACCGTCTGGAAGCCGGCCGCCTGGCCGAGGAAATCGGCACGGCGGTGATGGCCTGTGACGACGAAGACACGCTCAAGGCCACGCTGCGCCGTTTCCGTCACCGCCATATGGTGCGTCTGATCTGGCGGGACCTCACCGGGCTGGCGGATTACCACGCCACCGTGGCGGATCTCTCGATGCTGGCCGACACCCTGATCGCCAGCGCCCTGGAAAAACTCTACCAGTGGGCCTGCGAGCGCAACGGCACGCCCCGCGACGAGCAGGGCCGGCCGGTTAAGCTGGTGGTGCTGGCGATGGGCAAGCTGGGCGCCCGCGAGCTGAACTTGTCTTCCGATATCGACCTCATCTTCGCCTACGAAGACGAAGGGGAAATCGAGGGCGAGCGCCGCAATCTGACTCACCATCAGTTCTTCCTGCGCCTGGGCCAGCAGTTGATCAAGGCCCTTGATCAGACCACCGGCGACGGCTTCGTCTTCCGGGTGGATATGCGCCTGCGGCCGTGGGGGAAAAGCGGCGCCCTGGCGGTGGGTTTCGACGCCATGGAAAGCTACTACGAGAATCAGGGCCGCGAGTGGGAGCGTTACGCGCTCATCAAAATGCGTCCGGTGGCCGGCGATCTGGACGCCGGCGCGCGCCTGATCGAGCGCCTCAACCCGTTCGTCTACCGCCGTTATATCGATTACGGCGCGTTCGAATCCCTGCGCGAAATGAAAGGACTGATCGAGCGGGAAGTGAACCGCAAGGGCATGCAGGCGGACGTCAAACTGGGCGCCGGTGGCATCCGCGAGGTGGAGTTCATCGTCCAGGCGTTCCAGCTGATCCGTGGCGGCCAGTTGCCCAGCCTGCGCGATCCGAACCTGATGAAAGTGCTGCCGATGCTGGTGGAGGAGGGCATGCTGCCCGAGGAGGTGGTCAATGAGCTGGCCGACGCCTATGTCTTCCTGCGTGACGTGGAGCACCGTTTGCAGGCGGTCGACGATCGCCAGACCCAGCGCCTGCCCGACGACGAGCTGGGCTGGCAGCGCCTCACCTTCGCCATGGACTTTTCCGCCCGCGCGCCGTTCGAGCGGGCGCTGCGCCGCCACCGCGAGCAGGTGCGTTACCACTTCAGTCAGGTGATCGCCGACCCCCAGCAGGAAGCGGAAGTCTCCGAGGGCGACCGGGAACTGCTCGATCTGTGGCACGGCGATGTGGAACGCGACGCCGCGCTCGCTCATCTGGAAGCCATCGGTGTGCAGCAGGCCGCCGAGGTGCTGGCACAAATCGAGACGTTGCGCGCATCGCGTGGCGTGGAAAACATGCAGCGCATCGGCCGCGACCGTCTCGACAAGTTAATGCCTTTGTTGCTGGAAGCACTGGGCTATCAAGGCCATGGCGCGGTCACCGCCGCGCGGCTGATCGCGTTCGTGGAATCGGTGTTGCGCCGCAGTGCCTATATCGCCTTGCTGGTGGAAAACCCGGGCGCCCTGACGCAGCTGGTGAAGCTGTCCGGCGCCAGCCCCTGGATCGCCGAGCGCCTGGCCCGCCACCCGGTGCTGCTCGACGAGCTGCTCGACGTCAGCACCCTGTACTCGCCGCCGGCCCGCTCGCAGCTGGACGACGAACTGCGCCAGCAACTGCTGCGCGTGGCCGAAGACGATCTGGAACAGCAGATGGAGGTGCTGCGTAATTTCAAGCAGGCCCACCTGCTGCGCGTGGCGGCGTCCGAAGTCACCGAGGTGCTGCCGCTGATGAAGGTCAGCGACTACCTGACCTGGCTGGCGGAAAGCATCCTCAACCAGGTGGTGATGCTGGCCTGGGAGCCCATGGTGGAGCGCCACGGGCGTCCGGTGCGCGACGACGGCCAGCCGTGCAGCCCGGATTTCGTGGTGGTGGGCTACGGCAAGCTTGGCGGCATCGAGCTGGGCCATAACTCCGACCTGGATCTGGTGTTCCTGCACGATGCCGCCAGCGGCGGCGCCACCGATGGCGACAAACCGGTGTCCAACGAGCAGTTCTACGCCCGTCTGGGCCAGCGCATCGTGCACATTCTTTCCACCCGTACCATGAGCGGCCAGCTTTACGAAGTGGACACCCGCCTGCGGCCCAGTGGCAGCGCCGGCCTGCTGGTGTCCTCCATGGAAGCGTTCCGCAAGTATCAACTGCAGGACGCCTGGACCTGGGAGCATCAGGCTCTGGTGCGCGCCCGGGTGGTGGCCGGCTGTAACCGGGCCCGGCAACGCTTCGAGGCGATCCGCGACGAGGTGCTGTGCCGCGAACGGGACCAGGACGGCTTGCGCCGGGACGTGCTTGCCATGCGCGAAAAGATGGTCGACCACCTGGCCTCCAATCAGCCCGGTTGTTTCCATCTCAAGCAGGACCCGGGAGGTATCGTCGATATCGAATTTATGGTCCAATACGGGGTTCTACGATGGGCCTCCCGCCACGGTGAACTGACCCGTTTCACCGACAATGTGCGGCTGCTTGAAACGCTCGCCGCTCTGGAATTGATGCCGGCCCAGGATGCCGGCCTGCTTCGGGAAGCCTACCTGGCCTACCGGTCCGCGGCCCATCGCGCGTCACTGCGCAAGGAAAAGTCCATCGTCGGCGACGGTGAGTTCCGCGAGTTGCGGGACGGCGTGCGGACGATCTGGCAACACTGGTTCGATCTTACGAAATAACAGCTCTACCTGTGGATTGGGAGTGTGACCGCCATGTCGATGGCTCAACGAGACGGTTTTATCTGGCTGGACAATGAAATGGTGCCTTGGAGCGAAGCCAAGACCCATGTGCTGACCCATACCCTGCATTACGGCATGGGGGTGTTCGAGGGCGTGCGCGCCTACGAGACCGCCCGGGGCCCGGCCATCTTCCGGCTCAAGGAACACACTGACCGGTTGTTCAACAGCGCCCATATCCTGAACATGAAGATTCCTTACACCAAGGAACAGATCAACCAGGCGCAGATCGACGCGGTACGCGAAAACAAGCTGCCCCACGCCTACCTGCGCCCGATGGTGTTCTACGGCAGCGAAGGCATGGGCCTGCGCGCTCACAACCTGAAAGTGCACGTCATGGTCGCCGCCTGGGAATGGCCCGCCTACATGAGCCCGGAAGCCCTGGAGCTGGGGATCAAGGTGCGCACGTCCAGCTACACCCGGCACCACGTCAACATCACCATGTGCAAGGCCAAGGCCAACGGCAATTACATGAACTCCATGCTGGCCCTGAACGAAGCCCTGTCCGGCGGCGCCGACGAAGCGCTGCTGCTGGATAACGAAGGCTACGTGGCGGAAGGCTCCGGCGAAAACGTGTTCCTGATCCGTGACAAGGTGCTGTACACCCCGGAGCTGACCTCGTGCCTGGACGGCATCACCCGCAAGACCATCATTCAGCTGGCCGAGGAGCACGGCTACACCGTGCGCGAGAAGCGCCTCACCCGGGACGAGTTCTACATCGCCGATGAAGCCTTCTTCACCGGTACGGCCGCGGAAGTCACGCCGATCCGCGAACTGGACGGCCGCATCATCGGTGAAGGCAAGCGCGGGCCGGTCACCGAGGAACTGCAGACCGTCTATTTCGATCTGGTGCGCGATAAGCACGACCGCCACCAGGAATGGCTGACCCACGTTTCCTGAGTGTCTGAACCGCGGCGCCCACGCATCCTGGTCGTCGGCCCGTCCTGGGTCGGCGACATGGTCATGGCCCAGACGCTGTTCGCCGAACTGCAGCGGCAGCAGCCCTGCGACATTGATGTGCTGGCGCCGGCCTGGTGCCGGCCGCTGTTGTCGCGCATGCCGGAAGTGCGCCAGGCACTGGACCTGCCGTTCGGCCACGGTGAACTGAAGCTGCGCCAGCGGCGCGCCGAGGGCCGGGCCCTGCGCGGCGGCTACGACCGGGCCTTCGTGCTCCCCAACTCCCTCAAGTCCGCGTTGATCCCATTCTGGGCCGGTGTCCCGGTGCGCACCGGCTGGCGTGGCGAGATGCGCTACGGCCTGCTCAACGACGTGCGCAAGCTGGACAAGGACCGCTATCCGCTGATGGTGCAGCGCTTCGTGGCGCTGGCGCTGGCCGCCGACGCGCCGCCGCCGGCCCTGGACACCATCCAGCCGCCCCGGTTGCGCGTGGACAGCGACGCCGTGGCCGCCGCCCGCGTGGACCAGCGGCTCGCCGACGACCGGCCGGTGCTGGGGCTGTGTCCCGGCGCCGAATTCGGCCCGTCCAAACGCTGGCCGGAATACCACTACGCCGCCGTGGCCCGCCACTGGATCGAGCAGGGTGGCCGGGTGTGGCTGTTCGGTTCCGCCAAGGACCGGCCCGTGGCCGAGCAGATTATCGACGCGCTGCCCGAAGCCCGGCGTGGCGAGGCGGCGGTCCTGGCCGGTGCCACCAGCCTGGAGCAGGCGGTGGACCTGCTGTCGGTCACCGACGCCGTGGTCAGCAACGATTCCGGCCTGATGCACATCGCCGCCGCCCTGGGCCGGCCGTTGGTGGCGGTGTACGGTTCCACGTCACCCGGTTTCACGCCGCCGCTGGGCGAAGCGGTGGCGATCGAGCGGCTGGGGCTGGAATGCAGCCCCTGTTTCCAACGCGAATGCCCGCTGGGCCATCTCAACTGTCTTCGCCAACTGGAACCGGACCGGGTGATCCAGGCCCTGGCACGGTTGCCGGGCGTGCCGTGATGAACCACGACGGACGGGCGGTATGCGTGTTCTGCTGATTAAAACCTCCTCCATGGGCGATGTGATCCACACCCTGCCGGCGATCACCGACGCGGCCCGGGCGATCCCGGGCCTGCGGCTGGACTGGGTGGTGGAAGAGGGCTTCGCCGATCTGGCCGGCCGCCATCCGGCGGTGGACCGGGTGTTGCCCTGTGCCCTGCGCCGCTGGCGCCGGCATCCCTGGCGCGCCCGTCGCAGCGGCGAGTGGAAAGGTTTCAAAAGCGCCCTGCGCGAGCGCGAGTACGACGCGGTGATCGACGCCCAGGGCCTGATAAAAAGTGCCTTTATCACCCGTTTGGCGCGCGGTCCCAAGTTTGGTCTGGACAAAGCCTCCGCCCGTGAGCCCTGGTCGGCGTTGGCCCTGAACCATCCTCTGCCGGTACCCCGGGGCGGTCACGCGGTGACCCGGGTGCGGCAACTGTTCGCCGCCGCCCTGGGGTACCGTGCCCCGGACAGCGCACCGGATTACGGTTTGCGACGTACGCGGGCGCCGCGACCGCTGAGCACCCCCGGCGCCGAGCTGGTGTTCTGCCACGGCACCACCTGGCCGACCAAGCATTATCCGGAAGCCTATTGGCGGGCGCTGGCGGAGCGCGCCGCCGCCGACGGCCAGCGGGTGTGGCTGCCATGGGGCAATGACACCGAGCGCGCCCGTGCCGAGCGCATTGCCCGGGACCTGGCCGGCGTCGAGGTGCTGCCACGCTTGTCCTTGTCCGCGCTCACCGACCGCATGCTCGCCTGGGACGGGTTCGTCGCTGTGGATACCGGGCTTGCCCATCTGGCCGCCGCCGCCGGCCTGCCCGGTGTGGCACTGTACGGCCCCACCGACCCGCGCCTGACCGGTGTCTGGGGGCCGCGCGCCCGTTCGCTGGCGGCGGAGTTTCCCTGTGCCCCCTGCGTCCAGGAAAAGTGCACCTATCAAGGCAGCCTGGGGCAGGGGGTCAATCCGCCCTGTTTCAGCAGCCTGAAACCGCACCGGGTCTGGCAGGCGCTGTTGGAAATAACGGCGAACGGCGTCGCTTCCGGGGGTGTCCGATGAAGCTGGCGTTTCTGCTCTTTGAGTACTTCCCCTACGGCGGCCTGCAAAGGGACATGCTGGCGATTGCCGGCAAGGCGCTGGAGCGCGGCCACCGGGTGACGGTGTTCACCCGTGCCTGGCACGGCGACCCGGTGCCCCTCGACGGGCTGGAGATTCACACCTTGCCCTCCGCCGCCAGCGCCAACCACGCCCAGGACGCCGATTTCGCCCGCCGGGCGCGGGAACAGCTGGCCGGCTTCGACCGGGTGGTGGGCTTTAATAAGATGCCGGGCCTGGACTGGTACTACGCCGCCGACGGCTGCCTGGCGGCCCGTTACGGCGGCCTGAAAACCCTGTTGCCACGCTACCGCAGCAAGCTGGCCATGGAAGCCGCCGTGTTCGGCCCGGCCGCCACCGGCGTGCTCTCCATCTCGCCGCCGCAGAAAGCGCTCTACCAGCACCATTACGGCACCCCGGACGCCCGTTTCGTGGCGTTGCCGCCGGGCATCCGGCGCGACCGCGTTCAGCCCGAGGATCATTTACACCGCCGCACCGTGCTGCGCGCCGAACTGGGCATCAGCGAAGTGACCCCGATGCTGTTGTTCGTGGGCTCCGGGTTTCGCACCAAGGGCCTGGACCGGGCCCTGCACACTCTCGCCGGGTTGCCCGGTGACGCCCGGCTTTTCGTGGTCGGCGAAGACAAGGCGGCCCCCTTCCAGAGACTGGCCCGGCGCCTGGGCCTGGAAGGGCGGGTGCATTTCATGGGCGGCCGCGACGATGTGCCGTCCTGGTTGTGCGCGGCGGACTTGCTGGTGCACCCCGCCTATGCCGAGAACACCGGTACCGTGCTGCTGGAGGCGGCCATCGCCGGGTTGCCGGTGTTGACCACCAGCGCCTGCGGCTACGCCGATTATATCCGTGACGCGGAGCTTGGCCGGGTGCTCGACGACCCCGAGCCGGCTTCGCTGGTCGCCGCCGCCCGGGAGCTGCTGGCGATTGATCGGCCTGCCTGGTGGGACAAGGCCGCGCGCTTTGCCGGGCAGGCGGACATCTACAGCCTGGTGGACCATGCGGTGGACGCCATCGAAAGCGAACCGCCGGGAGACCGGCGATGAGCGCCCGCGCCCTGTTCCTGCGCGATGATCTGGCCGCCGCCTGGCACGGGCGCGAGCCGTTCGCGCAGGCGGCCACCCAGCCCGGTGAGGTTTATCGGGCCCGCGAGGGCCGTCGCACGCTGCGTTTCGAAGCGGACGGCCACTCTTACTTTCTCAAATACCACGGCGGCATCGGTTGGCGGGAGATCCTCAAAAACCTGACCCAGGCCAAGGCGCCGGTGCTCGGCGCCCTGTCCGAAGTGCGCGCCATCCGCGCCGTCGCCGCCGCCGGCATCGATACGCTGACCATTGCCGGTTACGGCTGCCGAGGCGCCAACCCGGCGCGCCAGGAATCGTTCCTGGTCACCGATGAGTTGAGCGACACGGTCAGCCTGGAAGAGCTGGGCGAAGCCTGGCGGCTGGCCCCCGGGCCGGCGCCCTTCAAGTGGGCGCTGATTCGCCGTGTCGGCGAGATCGCCCGGGCCATGCACGGTGCCGGCGTCAATCACCGGGACTTCTATCTGGGGCACTTCCTGATCGACCGGGCGGCGGTGGCCGGGTATGACGCCGGCGCGCCGCTGTACCTGATTGATCTGCACCGCTCCCAGGTACGCAAAAAGGTGCCGCGCCGCTGGCGCAACAAGGACGTGGGCGGGCTCTATTATTCCACCGCCCGGCTCGACCTCACCCACCGGGACCTGTTGCGTTTCGTGCGCGCCTACACCGGCCTTCCGCTGCGCCAGGCGCTGCGTGAACACGCCGCCCTGTGGCGCGCCAGCCGCAAGGAGGCGGAGAAGATCTACCGCCGCTATTTCGAGATCGAACCCAGCTTTCCGCTGCGATACTGCGAGCATCCGGGGAAGGACATATGAGCGCGGCGGCGGCGTTTTCGATTGTCATTCCAGCCTACAACTACGCCCACTTTCTGCGCCGGGCGGTGACCTCCGCCTGCCGCCAGGAAGGCGTTGATTTTGAGGTGCTGGTGGTGGATGACGGCTCCACCGATGACACGCCGGCGGTGATGGAAACGCTGTGCGCCGAGTTTCCATCCCGGCTGACCTATCACCGTCAGGCCAACCAGGGGCCGGCGGCGGCACGGGCGGCGGGGCTGGCCCTGGCCCGCCACGAGTGGCTGGCGTTCCTCGATGCCGATGACGAACTGCTGCCCGGGGCGTTGCGCGTGTTCGCCGGTCTGATCCCCGCGCATCCGCGAAGCCGTGTGCTGATCGCCGGTCATCTGGCCCGCCATGGCGAGCGCGAGCGACCGGTTACGCCGGGCCCGGTGAGCGACGACCGGCGGGCCAACTTCCAGGCCTACCTGGACAAGCGGCTGAGCCTGTCCAACGGCGCCTGTGCCTTGCACCGGTCGGTGTTCGACAGCGCGCCGCTGGCCTCGTCGTTGCCGCACACCGAGGACATGCCGGTGTTCGCCCATTTGATGGCCTGCTACGACGCCTGCAAAAGCGATCAGGCGGTGCTGCGGGTGTATCACCACGGCGGCAGCCGTCGTAACGACCTGGCGGCGGCGCTCGCGTTGGGTATGGACCTGGAACCGGCGATCTTCGACCACAACGGTCTGCCGGAATGGGCCGGCGAACTGCGGCGCGCTTACCGGGCGCGGCGGGCCCTGTCACTGCTCAAGCTGGCGGCCCGCGGTGGCCGGCCGGACCAGGTGCGTTTTTTCTTCCACCGCGCGCTCGGGGCGGATTGGCGGCGGGCATTGCAGCCGCGCTATCTGCGCCGGTACCTTGCCAGTTTCGTCCATCGCCGGAAGCCATCGTGACGCCGAACCCCGCCGACACAACGTTGACCTGGGAGCAACTGGCCGCCCTGGACTGGACCCGGTCCGGCGGCTTCACCCTGGATATCGACGGAGAAACGCTGCGCGCCGAACGGGTGCTGCGTCACTTGCCCGGCCGCCGCATCGCGGTATGCGCCTGCTGGCGCGGCGACACGGTATTCGCCAAGCTGTTTTTCGCCGGCCACGCCGACGAGGCTCGCCGCGAGCTGTACCGCCACGGCGCCCTGGTGGAAGCCGGGGTGCCCACGCCCGGGCTGATTTTCGATACCGTTGAGAACCCGGGCGGCGGCCGGGGCTCGGTGCTGATCCAGGAATGGGTGGGTGGCCAGTCCGGCCAGGCGGCGTTGCGTGGCGAACGCGGCCTGGCGCTGGCCGGGGATCTGCTGGACACGCTTTTTCTGATGTACCGGGCGGGCCTGCGGCAATTGGATCTGCATTTGGACAACTTTCTGTTCGACGGCGAACGCTTCCTGGTGATTGATGCCGGGGAGGTGGTGCCGTTGCCCGGCGGCCTGCGCTACGAACCGGCGATCCTCGATAATCTGGCGTTGTTCTGTGCCCAGGCGCCGCTGGATCTGCGCGACCGCCTTCAAGAGCAGGTGGCGGTGCGCCTGCGTCAGGAACGGCTGCGCAGTGAACCCCTGGCCACCATGGTGCGGCGCCGCAGTGACCGGCGCTTGCGCAGTGCGATGAAGAAATGGCGCCGGGAAAGCTCCGCCATCGGCGTTTGGCGGGACCATCAGGAACAGTGGTTGTACCGCCGCTCCCTGGGGCGGGAGGACTTCGAGGCCCTGTCGGGCTGGCTGCGTGACCCGACAAGCCTGGCGCTGATCAAGGCGGGCAGCCGGGTGAGCGTGTACGGCAACGATCAGTGGATCGTGAAGCATTACCGGGAAAGTGGTTTGAAGACCCGTCTGCGCCGGGCGCTGTTCAAGACCCGCGCGGACATTTCCTGGGTGATGGGTTGGACTTGGGCGTTACTGGGCGTGCCCACGCCGCGTCCGGCGATGCTGCGGCGGTGCGCCAACGGCGAGGCGCTGATTGCGTTCCCACGCGTTGAAGACACGCTGGCGTTGAGCACCCTGATGGAGGAACAGCGCGAGCGCGCCCGGCGCGTGGCCCCGTCCGTGGAGCGGTGGCTGAAACGGCTCGGAGAAACAGGCTTCTGGCACGGTGACGCCAAAGCGCAGAACATTCTTGTCGACCATCAGGATCGGGTGCACTTCATCGACCTGGACGGCGCCGGCTTCAGCGGCGACAGCCGTCGCCGGGCCCGCCGCCAGGCCCGGGATCTCAAGCGTTTCAAACGAAACTGGATTCAGTTCGAGGAAAAGCCGCCGGCCCGCCGGGGCTAGAGGCGGCCGTCGCCGCCTTCCATCAATGAGCGGAAGCGGGCGTGGTAACTTTCGATGCTGAATGACTGATCGAAAATGCGGTATTGCTCGCGCCGTGTTTCTTCCAACTGCTCCGGCGTGGCCTCGGCCAGGTACGTGAGCACGCTTTTCACCGCCTCGGTGCTTTCCTTTTCAAACCGCCAGCGTTCATCGCTCAGAATTTCCGGAATGCCACCCACCGGCGTGCCGTAGCCGGGGACCCCGGCGGCGATCGCTTCCAGCATGGCGATGGGCAGGCCCTCGCGCAGCGACGGCATGATGAAGGCGTCGAAAGCGGACACATAGCGGTAGGCGTTCTTGCGGCCGCCGGCGAAGATCAGCCGGTCCGCGAGGCCGTATTGCTTGGCCTGCTCGCGCATGTTTTCCAGCAGCTCGCCGTCACCGATCACCACCACATGGGGCGGGTTGTCCATCTGGCGCATGGCGTCGATCAGATACTGGTGGCCCTTGACCGGACGCATGCGGCCGACGGTGCCCACGACTCTGGATGCGTCTTCCGGCAGACCCAGATCGCGGCGCGCCTGCGCGCGGTCGAGCAGATTGTCACGGACGATTTTTTCGTTCACGGAATTGGGGACCGCCACCACCTGGTCGGGGCTGAACCCGCGCGCCAGCATGTCCTGGCGTACCGCTTCGGAACAGGCGGCGAATTTCCAGTCGCGCATCAACAGTTTGGCGAACAGAAGGCGCCGGGGCTTCTTGAATTCGCCCATGTTGTGAACCACGGAAATCTTGCGCATACGGGGTAAAAACAGGGCGCACCAGGCCACGAACACCGAGGGTTTCATGCGGTGAGTGATGACCACGTCCGGCTTATCACGGCGCAACTGGCGCAGCACCTTGAGCACGGCGGAGGGGCGAATACGTTTGATGTCCGACTTGCTGAAGTTGAACGACACGGTCTCGCAACCGAGCCGCTCGCCGAGATTGCCGGCTTCGCCATGGAAGATATAAAAACTGCGGTCATGGCCGTGGGCGGCGCGGATCACTTCTTCGAACAGATCCACGCCTTCCACGGTGTCATTGCGGTACTTACATACCTGAACGACTTTCATCGCGTGTCTCCTGTTGTCTCACGTAGGCGACCAGCAGCGCCATCGGTATCCACACGCTGGGCCAGTTATACATAAACGGTGTATAGGGATGAATACCGTCGAACAGCACCGCGGTGAAGCCGGTGGCCATGGCCGCCGCCAGCACACAGCTGCGCTGGGGGTAGGCACGCCAGCCGCGCCATAACGCCGGGGCCCACAGCATGACCCACAGGCCCAGGCCAAGAAAGCCGATGTGGTACAGCAACGACAAGTAGTAATTATGCGGGTGATCCTGCACCACCGGCTCGCCGTCCACAACGATATGCAGTTCACGCGTTTCGTTGGCCATGCCGTGGCCGGTGACCGGCTTTTCCAGGATCATTTCCCAAGCGGCGTGCCATAACTGCGGCCGCTGGCCGGTGCCCCGGTCGGTGATCAATTCGGGGCTGAACAACAGCGTGCTTGCCGCGACCAGCGCCACCGCCACCAGCGGTACCAGCAAGCGGCGTTTGAGATTGATGATCGGTAGAGTCAGGCAGCCCACCGCCAGTGCCACCAGGGTGGAGCGGCGCTGGTTGGCGGCCAGGTACACCAGCAGCGCCAGGCTGATCAGGTAAGGCGCGATCCGGGTCAAACGGCCGGGCGGCAACTGGCGGCTGGCGAAAAAGGCGAAAAACGGCAGCGTGATGCAGTACATGCTGGCGTAGAGCTGGTTGGTGTCGAGCACCAGCCAGGGGCGGATTTCAAACACCTCGAACACGCCGTACAGCTGCGAGCTGAATGGACGGTCGACGATAAAATAGTAGGCGAAAAAGTCCACCATGGCGGCCACGGCGGCGGCCCCGGTACCGACCAGCAAGGCGCCCCAGAAGGCGCGCGGATAGCGCTGCACGGCCAGCTCCACGAACGCGAAAAACGTGAAAATTTCAATCAGGGCACGGACGAAGCGGCTGGGGTTGGGGGCCGGTCCGAAGAAGGTGGAAAAGGTGGCGTAAAACAGAAAAGCCAGCAGCCAGCCGTGCCGCTTGAGCAGGGCCAGAGGTTGATGCCGGTGCGCCAGCGCCACGTAGACCAGCGCCGGTAAAAAGAACAGCGCGTCGAGAGCGTTCATCAAGCCGGTGCGGGACGGGAACACCAGCAAACCGGAAAACATCAGACTGAAGCACAGCGTCAGCCAGGCGGTGAACGGAACCGGCGCGGGAGGCGGGGCCGGTGAATCAGAGTGGGGTCGGGTCATCGGTACGGATGGTCCTGGCCGGGCGGTTGGTGTTTGAAGCGCTTGTGCACCCAAAGATACTGCTCCGGGTGTTTGCGGACATAGTGTTCGATGGTGCGGTTGATGCGGGCGGTGTCCGCCTCGTCGTCGCCGCAGGGAAAGTCCTCCAGCGGCGCGCCGAACTCAATCTCATAGCGGCCCCCGGGCAGCCGGTAATGCGCGCAGGGAATCACCTTGGCCCTGCCCATGCGGGCGATCCGGCTGGTGGCGGTGATGGTCGCCGCCGGCATCCCGAAGAACGGCACGAACACCGCGTGGGCGGTGCCGTAGTCCTGGTCCGGCGCGTACCACACCACCTCGCCCCGCCGCAGCAGGCGCACGGTCTGGCGAATGTCGTTACGGTCCACGGAGTGATTCACCCAGGCGCCGCGTCCCTTGGTGATCAGATGGTCGAGCAGGGGGTTGTCGTTGGGCCGGTAAACCACGCTGAACCGGAAGAACTTGCCGAGCAGGCGGCTGCCCACGTCGATGCTGTTGAAGTGCATGCCCAGCAGCAGCACGCCGTGTCCCTCACCGCGGGCGTTTTCCAGATGCTCCAGGCCGCTGACGGTGAGCCGTTTGTCCAGGTCGATGCGCCGGTTGTGGAAGGCGCCGGCCATTTCCAGGATCGCCTCGCCGGTGCTGGTCATCACCTGGCGGGCCAGGGCTTCGCGCTCCTGCTCGGAGAGCTCCGGGAAACAGAGCCGCAGGTTGGTCAGCGCCACCCGCCGGCGCGACGCCGCCAGATACCAGCCCAGCCGGCCGACGCCCCGGCCCACGACCAGAAGCCAATCCCAGGGGAGCTGGCCGAGCAGCCAGAACAGGGTCAGACCCACACGGGTCGGCCACAGACGCGGGTCGGTTGGTGACACCGGGCGGTGTTGGCGCTTTCCCATGGCGACGTTAGCCCCGACCGGCGCGGACCGGCCGGCGCATGGTGTCGCGATTGCTGAGGCTGGCCAGCATCAGCGCCAGCGGCAGCCACAGGCACATCCAGCTGGGGTGGAACGGCACCAGCAGGTAGGCGCCGGCGCTCAGCATGGTGAGCAGGCCGGGCAGCAGGGCCACCAGGAACACCGCGCCCTCGCGCTGGTCGCGGCCGGCGTCCGGCAGTCGCCAGGCGGGCACCGCCCAGGCGGCGATGAACAGCACCAGACCGATCAGGCCGGTGCTGTGCACCACCGCCAGCAGCACGTTGTTGGGGTGCGGCAGCACGCGCAGGCCTTCCGGAATCGACACCAGCAGGGAGTCACCGCCTTCCTGGCTGAGCCCGTTACCGAACAGCGGATGGCTGAAATACAGGCCGGCCTGGCGCAGCACCTCGAAATCCAGCGCCAGATAGAGCGCCACCGCCCCGGCCAGCGCCGCCAGCAGGCGCTGGTGATAGCGCAGCAGTATCCAGCCCAGCGCCAGCACCAGCAGCATGGCGCCGGATTGCCACTGCACCGCCACCAGAAAGGTGAAGCCCACCAGGGCGCCGGCGCCGCGACGGGCGCCCTTGGGGGAAAGCCCCTCATCCAGGGTCTGGGCCAGCAGGATAAAGGACGGCGCCACCAGCGCCATGGTGCCGAGCAGCGGCCCCGGCTGGGGCAGGTTGAAAATCAGGCTGGCGGGCTGGCTGAACAGCGGGCTGGTGAGCGGCTGGATGGTGTAATAGCTGACCATGATCACCGCCAACACCACCATGGCGGTCATGGCGCCGTTGGCCAGCGCCTGTTTCAGCGTGTGGCGATAATAAAGGTGCACCCAGCGCAGAATGCCCGCCAGGATAATGATTTCCACCGCCGCGCGGATGGTCCGTGAGCTGTTGGCGTCCTCCGCCCAGATCATGGTCACCAGGGTCCAGCCCAGAAAGGCGTACAGCGGCACCAGCCAGGGGGCCAGTAGCAGACGGCGGTCGCCGCTCACCAGCGCCCGGGTCAGCAGCGTCAACGAGGGCAGGAAGAACAGAACGTCCACCACGTTGAGCAGCGCCACCCGCGAGTGGAACAGGAAAGGCCCGGTGAACATGACCGCGAAGGAGACCGTCAGCCACAGTCTCAGCCACCTTCCCTGCAGTGCGTTGTGGCGCAAAGCCGTCATAGAATTATGTCCTGTCTCGAATCGTATTCGCGCCGGCGAGGGCCCTGGTCCGGCCGCGCCCGCCCGGCGAGCGGCAAAGTGTACTCAGCGGGGCTGCTCGCATCCACCGCTATGCTACACTGCGCGCCTGTTCGAGGCTCCCCGTGGCGCAGGAGTAGGTGATGCACAACCCGCGAATTCCCCCCTTTGGCCAGGCCCGTGTGCTGGTCGCCGGCGACGTGATGCTGGACCGTTATTGGCACGGCCCGACCGGGCGTATCTCCCCGGAGGCGCCGGTGCCGGTGGTACGCGTCACCGAACTGGAGGACCGCCCGGGCGGCGCCGCCAACGTGGCGCTCAACATGGCCGCCCTGGGGGCCCGGGCCGAGCTGGTGGGGCTCACCGGCCAGGATGAGGCCGCCGGCATTCTTGAGCAACGGCTGGGCGCCGCCGATGTGCTTTGCGATTTTCAGAAGGTGGCCGGTCTGCCCACCATCACCAAGCTGCGCGTGGTCAGCCGCCAGCAGCAACTGCTGCGGCTGGATTTCGAGGAATCCTTCCAGGAGCAGGACCCGGCGCCGTTCGCCGAGAAAGTGAAAGCCCGACTGGCCGACTGCGGCGCCCTGGTGCTGTCCGATTACGCCAAGGGCGCCCTGCGCGATTGCCCGGGGCTGATCGCGCTGGCCCGGGAGGCCGGCGTGCCGGTGCTGGTGGATCCCAAGGGCAGCGACTTTAGCCGCTACCGGGGCGCCACCCTGCTGACCCCCAATCTCGCTGAGTTCGAGGCGGTGGTGGGGCCGGTGTCGGACGAAAAGACGCTGCTGGAGAAAGGCCAGGCGCTGATGGCCGAGCTGGACCTGGGCGCGCTGCTGATTACCCGCAGCGAGAAAGGCATGACGTTGCTGCGCGCCGGCCAGGCGGAACTGCACCTGCCCGCCCATGCCCGCGAAGTGTTCGACGTCACCGGCGCCGGCGACACGGTGATTTCCACCCTGGCGGTGTCACTGGCCGCCGGCGCCGAGCTGCCGGAAGCGGTGGTGCTGGCCAACATCGCCGCCGGCATCGTGGTGGGCAAGCTGGGCACCGCGGTGGTGTCCGCCCCGGAGCTGCGACGCGCGGTGCACCAGGCGGGCGGCCCGGGCCGGGGCGCGATGACCGAGGAGCAACTGCTGATTGCCATCGAGGACGCCCGCGCCCAGGGCGAAAAGATCGTGTTCACCAACGGCTGCTTCGATATTATTCATGCCGGCCACGTCGGCTACCTGGATTCCGCCCGCCGGCTCGGCGACCGGCTGGTGCTGGCGGTCAACAGCGACGATTCGATCCGCCGGCTCAAGGGACCCGGCCGCCCGATCAATTCGCTGGATCGCCGCATGGCGGTGCTGGCGGCGCTGGAAGCGGTGGACTATGTGGTCGCCTTCGACACCGACACCCCGGAACCGCTGCTGGAAAAAGTGCGCCCGGACATTCTCGTCAAAGGCGGCGACTACAGTGTCGACCAGGTGGTGGGCGCCGACATCGTCAAGCGCCACGGCGGCCGCGTGGAAGTGCTCGACTTCGTGGAGAACATTTCCACCACCCATATCGTGCAGAAAATACGCTCCGAATAGCACCGTGCTTCGAAAGCGGGCCCGCTCCTACAAGGCCCGCCGGTAGCGCGCCGGGGTTTGCCCGGTCCAGCGCTCAAAGGCGCGGATGAAGGCGGCCGGCTCGCTGTAACCGAGCAGGCCGGCGATCTCTTCCACGCTGCGTGACGAATCCGCCAGATAGGCGCGCGCCTTCTCCAGCCGTACCCCGTCGAGGATTTTCTGGTAGCTGCGCCCGGCGTCGCCGAGCCGGCGGCGGAAGCTGCGTTCGGGCATGTCGAAGGTGGCGGCGGCGCGGTCGGCACCGGGGAACTCGCCGATAAACAGCTCCAGATAGGCGGCCACGCGGTCCGGCAGACCCGCCGGCGCTTCCGCCTGACGCCGGGCCAGCAGGGCGTCGCACTGGTTTTGATACATCTCCTGAGCGGTGCGGTTATAGCCGGGCAGCGGCTGGGCCAGGTCCTGGTTGCGGATTACCGCCTGGGCCCAGGGCTGATCGAACTTCACCGGGGCCCGGTAAAAATCCTCGTAGATCGATGCTTCGGCGGGCCTGGGGAACGGCAACCACACCTCCAGCGGCGCCAGGTTCAAACCCAACTGGGTCTGGATCTCGTTGACCAGGTTGAAGGTGCCGGTCATGTCGCGGTCGATCAGAATCCGCCGCACGCTGTCCGGCAGCGGTACCGGCTCCAGAATCAGGGTGGTGGTGTCCTCGCCGGGCACCAGCGACAGCTTGCCGTAGAGGTAGGTGAGTGCCTGGTAGCGGACGCCGATCTGGAAGCCCTGGAAGGCGGTGCGGCTGGTCATCAGCAGCATGGTCAGCGGGCCATAGCCGGCCAGCCCGAAGCGCTTGCCCATTTCAAAGCCGAACAGCGGGTCCCCGGCCAGAGGCAACAGCTCGGTGAGCACCGCCAGTTCCCGGTCCCGCTCGATTTCCCCGTTCGGGTCCAGCCGCGCGGGCTCCAGACCGTGGCGGGCGAGCACCGGGGCGCAATCCACGCTCCGCTCTTCGAGCACGTCCACGGTGGACATCAGGGCAAGAATGGAACGTAGGGGCATGGGGAACGCCTTGGCCGGAATTATCAATTTCCCGGCCAGCTTAACACCTTTATCCGGGGCCGGGACAAGGTAAAGTGCCGCACAGTAATGACCCGCAAGGTCAGTGACCGTGGTCGGTAATAGGGAGAACAAGATGAACAGTCGAGCGAAGGTCTATCAGTACGCGCGGCCGGTGAAGGTGGCCATCGTGGGCGGCGGTTTCGGCGGCCTGTGCATGGCGATCAAGCTACGTGAAGCCGGCATCGAGGATTTCGTGCTGCTGGAGAAAGCCGAGCAGGTGGGCGGCACCTGGCGGGACAACAGCTACCCCGGCTGTGCCTGCGACGTGCAGTCGCACATGTACTCGTTTTCCTTCGAGGGCAACCCGGACTGGTCCGCGCGCTACAGCGGCTGGAAGGAAATCCAGGACTACATCCTGCGTACCACCGAGAAGCACGGCATTCAGGAAAAGACCCGCTTCAACGCCGAGGTGCGCGGCGCCCACTTCGACCAGGACAAGGCGCTCTGGACCCTGGACCTGAAAGACGGCAGCCAGGTGGTGTGCCAGCACTGGGTGCTCGCCAGCGGGCCCCTGCACGTGCCACAGATTCCGAACTTCCCCGGCCTGGACCGCTTCCAGGGCAAGGTCTTCCACTCCTCCCAGTGGGATCACGACTACGACCTCACCGGCAAGAAGGTGGTGTCGGTGGGCACCGGCGCCAGTGCCATCCAGTACGTGCCGCACATCGCCCCGGAGGTGGAGCGTCTCACCGTGGTGCAGCGCACCCCGGGCTGGATCATCCCCCGCGACGAGCGCACCTACTCCAAACTGACCAAGACCCTGTTCCGGCGCTTCCCGCTGCTGCGCAAGTTGCACCGGGTGCGGCTCTATTGGAGCAACGAATCCCGGGTGGTGCCGATCTTCCACCCGCGCCTGGCGGGCCTGCTGGAAAAAGTGGTCAAGCAGTTCATCCGTTTCCAGGTCAAGGACAAGGAAACCGCCCGCAAGCTGACCCCCAGCTACACCCTGGGCTGCAAGCGGATCATGATCTCCAACCGCTATTACCCGACCTTCAACCGTGACAACGTGGAGCTGTTCACCGAGGGCGTCAAGGAAGTGCGCGAGAACAGCATCGTGTTCACCGACGGCAGCGAACGGGAAATGGACTGCCTGATCCTGGGCACCGGCTTCATCGTCGATCCGCGCATCTACATGCGGGATTTCCCGATCACCGGGCTCGACGGTCGCAAGCTCCAGGACGACTGGGCGGACGCCTCCGAGGCCTATCTGGGCATCACCGTGGCGGGCTATCCGAACATGTTCCAGATGGTCGGCCCCAACACCGGCCTGGGCCACAACTCGATCATCTTCATGATCGAGTGCCAGGCGGAATACATTCGTGACGCGATCAATAAGTTGGACGCCAAGGGCGGTGACTACCTGGACGTGAAGCGCTCGGAAATGGACGCCTTCAACGACAAGCTCCAGGAAGACGTGTCCGGGACCGTCTGGCAGCAGGGCGGCTGCAGCAGTTGGTACCAGCAGGCGGATGGCAAGAACGTGGCGATCTGGCCCTACAGCACCTGGCGCTACTGGCTCAAGACGCGCCGCGTCGAGGACCGCGTCTACCGCTGGGAAAAGGCCCGCCAGAGGGAAAAAGCCGCCTCCTGAATGTTGGGTTCCACTTCCTTTGCGGTTAGGCTTAACAGGCTGCTGAAAAACCCCTTGCGTGCTCAGGCTTTCAGGCTGGCTCGTAATCGAGGCGCCATTTTTAAGGTGTGTGTCCACCCATCGAAAAATGGCAACGACGAGTACGGGCCAGCCTGAAAGCCCCGAAGGGCGTGACCTGAAGCGCACATCTGCTGCACCTTGTCTCTAGGAAAGGGAACCACCCTGTCCGTCGAGACAAGGCACAACAGCTGCACGCTTCAGGTCACGCTGAGCATGCAAGGGGTTTTTCAGCAGCCTGTTGACGCCGTCGCAAAGGAGTGGCCATGACCCGCGAAGGCAACCGCAAACCGGAAATCCTCGATACCCGCCTGGTGGCGAAAAGCCGCCTGTTCGGCATCGAGGAAATGCACCTGCGCTTCAGCAACGGCGTGGAACGCACCTACGAACGTCTGCGCACCCCGCCCATCGCCGGCGTCATGTGCGTGCCGATGCTCGACCGCGACACCGTGGTACTGATCCGCGAGTACGGCGCTGGCGTCGACGAGTATCAGATCACCCTGCCCAAGGGCGCCTACGAACACGGCGAGGACTGGCGCGACGCCGCCAACCGGGAGCTCAAGGAAGAAGCCGGCTATGGCGCCGGCAAGCTGACCCTGCTCAAGCGCATGACGCTGTCGCCGGGCTATATGGGCCACCACATTACCGTCGCTCTGGCCGAAGACCTCTATGAAGAACGTCTTCCCGGCGACGAACCCGAACCCCTGGAAGTGATTCCGTGGAAACTGTCACGGCTGGATGAGTTGCTGGAGCGCGAGGATGTGACCGAAGCCCGCGTGATCGCCGCCCTGTTGATGACCCAACGTTTGATGGACCGCTGAATGAACGATTTGAACGCCCTGCTGGGCCCGGTATCCGCGATCGCCGTGGACGCCGGCGCCGCCATCCTCGAGATCTACAACCGTGGCGACGTGGCCGTGGACCATAAGGAAGATCAGAGCCCGATCACCGAAGCCGACCGCGCCGCCCACGACCTGATCGAGGCGCGCCTGCGTGAGCTGACCCCGGAGATTCCGGTGTTTTCCGAGGAGTCCGGCGGCATCGCCTATGAAGACCGCAAGGACTGGCCCCGTTTCTGGCTGGTGGATCCGCTCGACGGCACCAAGGAGTTCATCAAGCGCAACGGCGAGTTCACCGTCAATATCGCTCTGGTGGAAGGCGGCGTGCCGGTGCTGGGCGTGGTGCATGTGCCGGTCACCGCGATCACCTACTCCGGCGGTCGCGACCTGGGGGCGTTCAAGGAAGAGGGCGGTGAACGCGCCGCGATTCGGTGCCGGGAGCGGCACGCGCCGATCGTGATGGTGGCCAGCCGCCGTCATGGCGCCGAGCAGGTGGCGGCGCTTGAACGGATCATCGAGGGCCGGCTGGGTCCGGTGGAAAAAACCTCCATGGGCTCGTCGTTGAAGCTCTGCCTGGTGGCGGAAGGCGAGGCGGACATCTACCCGCGCCTGGCGCCCACCTGCGAATGGGACACCGCCGCCGCCCACGCGGTGGTCAACGCCGCCGGCGGCGTGGTGGTGGACACGCATTTCGAACCCTTGGCTTACAACAAGCCGGACGTCTTGAACCCGCACTTTCTGGTGCTGGGGCAGTCCGCGGAAGACTGGCGCTTTATCGAGCCGGCGCTCGCCTGAGGGCCGGTCACCCCAGCCAGGGGGGCATCACATCCAGAAGAGCCAGCTGCAGGCGCTGACTGAGCAGGTGGGCGCCGGCGGTGATCATGCACAGATGCACCAGCGGCATCATGATGCCCAGCGCCAGCACGTTGACCAGCAGGCGCTGACGAATCCGGCCGGTCCACAGAACCGCCGCCACCATCACCAGGGCGCCCAGCGGGATCGCCATCATCTCCCAGAGATCAGGGTCGGGCAGCGCGAACGCCAGGGGCAGGTCGTTGATCAGGCTAGGCATTGTTTTCACTCGGTACGGCCGGAGCATTTCCGTATGTTGGTGTCTGTTACCGAGTGTTATCGACCGCTAGTGGTATTTCCTTTAATTGCGTCACAAAACTAATGCCAAAGTGCCATCATTCGGGTAGGAACTATTACCCGGCACGTTCGTCCAGGTACGCTTTCAGAGCATCCGGGTCCGGCACCGTGATGCGGCCGTAGCTGAAGCGGATCAGGTCACGCTGTTCCAGGGCCTTGAGTACCCCGTGCACGCCCTGGCGGGTCATGCCCATCATGTTGGCGATGTGTTCGCGGGTCAGTTTGAAGGTCACCGGGCCGGGGCCGCGCTGGGGGTCGTGCATGTGGGCCAGGAACAGCAGCCGCCGGCCCACCCGGCCGGGCATGTCGCGCAGGGCGTTGTCCTCGATGATGGAAATGGCCGACCACAGGCGCCGGCTGAGCATGTCCAGGGTGCGTGGGTAGGCCTCCGGATAGCGTGCCAGCAGGGCCCGGTAGTCCTGGCCGGGGATTTCCACCAGTTCGCCGTCGGTGTGGGCGGTGGCGCCGAACACGCGCGGCATGCCCGGGGAGAAAACGGTATCGCCGAACCAGGCGCCGGGCTCGAACAGAGTAAGCAGGATTTCCCGGCCGTCCGCGTTGGTGGAGCCGATGCGCACATTGCCGGCGCCCACCACCGACAGCGCCGATTGCACCTCGCCGCGCTGGTAGAGCACCTCCTGGGCACGGAACGGGCGCACGCGGGCCAGCGGCGCCACCTCGCGCAGCGCCGCCTCCGGCAGGCCGGACAGCAGCGAGCAGCTTTTCAACACCTCAAGAACGTGATCGACCATCGCCCGGATACCCCGTTTCACCGCCTCGCGCGCCAACTGTCAAACCGTTGACAGTCTCAGTCCGGCGCGCGGCCTAGACTCGTCATCATACATCCAATAAACGCCAGGGCGTTCAAGCCCCAGCCGAGGAGAGAAGTATGGACGGTCACCACGACGAGCCGCGGGCTCAGTTCAAACATATGGAAGAGGGCACCGCCGAGGATTGGAAAATCATCGGCCAGGCCTTCGGCGGGTTCGCCAAGGAGCTGCCCGATCGCGTGATCACTCATTTGCAGCTGCTGGAAGGAGATTGCGGCGGCTTCCCGGTGGATCGCCTCACCCATTGCCTGCAGACCGCTACCCTGGCGCACCGCGACGGCCAGGACGAGGAATACGTGGTGTGCGCGCTGCTGCATGACATCGGCGACACCCTGGGCCCCTACAATCACGCCGACGTGGGCGCCGCCCTGCTGGAGCCGTTCGTCAGCGAGGAAAACCACTGGATGGTGAAGCACCACGCCATTTTCCAGGGCTACTACTTCTTCGAGCACCTGGGGCTGGATCCGGAGTTGCGCGAGAAATACCGCGACCACCCCTGTTTCGACCGCACCGTGGAGTTCTGCGCCAAGTACGACGCGGCCGCGTTCGATCCGGAGCAGGAAACCCTGCCGTTGTCGTTCTTCGAGCCGATGCTGCGCCGGGTGATGGCCAAGCCCAAGCGTTCGCTGTACAAGAACAAGCTCGACGCGGACCAGCAGGAACAGCGCCAGACCGCCTGACGGGAGGCGCCAGGCGTCAGACGCCCAGACGGCGGGCCATGGTCTCCATGACCCGGAACCAGGCGTCGGCGCCTTCCTCGCCCACCTCGTCGAAGGCGTGGGTGAGCAACTCGCGCTGAATGCCGGTGAGGCGGGATTCCAAGGCCGCGCCCTGGTCGGTGAGGGCCAGCCGTTTCACTCTCTTATCGGACGCGTCCCGGGTCACCTCGACCATGTCTTTCTCGACCAGCGATTTCAGCGGCTTATGGATCGCCTGTTTGGTGAGCCGCATGCTTTCCACCAGCTCGTTAACGCTGAGCCCCGGGTTGCGGCCGATGAAAAACAACAACCGGTGGTGAATGCGGGACAGACCCTGGCTCTTCAATATGCTGTCGGGTTCGGCTACCAGCCCCCGGAAGGCGAAATGCAGGGTTTCCAGGCATTTGTTCAGCCGGTCCAGCGAAGCGTCTTCAACCATATTGGTTACCACCAGTCTTGATTTCGGGAATATAGGTCATAAAAGTTGACCCTGATCGGCGCGCCATGCAAGCGTTTTCCCCGGCGTCGCCGTCGTCGGACCCGCAAAGTGTAACCTGTCTGGCCGTCGACCGCAGATCAATGATCCGCCGGATAAAGGAGAGAAGGCTACCGCCGGGACGCCGGTCGGCGCGTGAAGGTCCGCTCACCCTGGCCGGCGGTCCGGTTCCGCGTCCCCTGAAACGAAGAACGCCCGGCGTGCGGTGGCACGCCGGGCGTTCGTGGATCGCCGTGGTAACGCTCAGTCGCGCAGCGCTTCCACTTCATAGACGGCGGTGGTGCCGCTGACCTCGTAACCCACCACCAGCAGCGCCTTGCCGTTGGGGGAGTCCGCGGCGGGAATGAACACCAGGCCCTCCGGGCCCAGGTCGCCGGCGCTGGCCAGCACCGATTCGGTGTCCTCGGTGACCCAGTCCTCGCGGCTGTTCAGGTAGTCCTGCATCACCGGCGCGGAGGGATCGGTGATGTCGTACACCAGAATGCCGCCCATCCGTTCCAGGCCCAGGAACAGGAAGGTTTTGTTGCCCAGGGTGCCGATGGTCAAACCTTCCGGCTCCGGGCCCTTGGCGTCGCTGCGGCTGTCGAAATCACTGCCCTCGTCGTGGCCACTGTTGAAATAATCCGCGCACGCGATGTTGCGCTGCGCGCCGGCGAAGCACTCGTCGCTGGCCAGGAACTGCTCGATGGCGTCGCCGGAATCCCACACCAGATCGCCTTGCGCGTCCCAAATCGAGAACGAGCGGCCGCCGTAGGCGTACAGTTTGTCGTACATGATCCGGTCGCCGGCCGGGTCCTGCACGCCGGCGGCGGTGAACATCACCGGGTCGCCGTTGCCGTCGGTGCGGTAGCCTTCCGTCCAGGTAATGTTCAGGCGGCCCAGCACGTCATCTTCGCGGCAGTCGCCGGGGTCGCCGTCCACGGCGCCGCAGTAGCCGAAGGTGGTGGGGTTGAGCAGCCCACCGGCGCCCAGCGCGCGCAGTTGTGGCGGCAGGTCGTCGCCGCAGCGGCGGTCGAAGCCGTCCGCGTGCACCAGATGCTTGACGCGGAATTCCTCCACGAAGCCCAGGTCCGGATCGCCGGCGCAACCGGCGCCTTCGTTGCCGAAATAGGCGTCGTTGTCTTCACCCCAGGCGCGGGCGTCACCCTCGTTGGCGGTGACCAGATAGGTGGCGCCGCCGGCGCGGTAAGCGTGAATGGCGTCCGGCATGTACAGACCCGCCACGCCGTCGAAGGTGCGGATGTTGATCACATCGTCATCGTCGCTGGCATCGATGCCGTTGCCGTCCTGGCTCAGGTCTTTCTCGCCCAACGGCAGAAGGTCGGTAACCGTAGCGCTGGCGATGTCCACCTTGGCAAGCGCGTTGTTCTCCTGCAGCACCACCCAGGCCGTGGCGCCGTCGCCGTCCAGGGCGATGTACTCGGGTTCCAGGTCCCGGGCGGCGTTGGCGCCGGGCCCGAAAATCCGCACGCCCTGTTCGCGCAGGCTGTCTTCCTGGCCGTTGTAGGCGCTGAAGTCGGCGGTGGCGACCACCGGGTTTTGCGGATCGCTGATGTCCACCACGCTCACCGAGCCTTCCGGGTCAACGCCGTAGTCGTCGCTGGGCTCGCCTTCATTGGCGGTCAGCGCGTACTGGCCGTCGGCGGTGAAGGCCACCATGTCCGGCAGCGCGCCGACGGTCACGAAACTGATCCGCTCCAGGGTGTCGGCGGCATACAACGCCAGATAGCCGGGATCGGTTTTCAGCGGCGCCTGCACCGCCACCGCCACCAGACCGTCGCGCACCGCGACGCTGTTCACCTCGGTGCCCACGGCGATGTCCGAGGTGGTGAGAGTGTCCACCAGTGCCGGGTTGGCCGGGTCGTCCATGGCCAGGACATCAAGGGCGCCTTTCTGGGCGTTGACCACGAACAGGCGTTGGGTGGCGGCGTCGTAGGCGGGGATTTCCGCGGCGCTTTCATCGAACTGGCCGGTGCTGTAGCGGCCCATGAAGTTCAGTTTTACGCCGCTCACGGTGGGAGTGTCGGACGGAACGGGATCGTTGTCGCTGTCGCCGCCGCACCCGGCGAGCATGACGGCGGCCAGGGTGCCGGCGCCCAGGGCAAGCCAGAGTTTCATGGAGTTACCTCGTCATTATTCGTTTTCGGTACCCAGGCAGTGGGCCGCAAACGGATGACAAGGCGATGACGGATTTTTGAAAGGTTCTTTGAGGGTTGGGTGGTTTGTGGGAGCTTGCTTTGCAAGCGAAAGGGTGGCTTTGGCCACCCTTTCGCGGGCGGGGCCCGCTCGCACACACCGAGCTTCGTAGACCGGTCCGGGCGGTGTTCTACACCGCGTCAGGCGTCTTTCAGCAGTCGCCGCAGAACCTTGCCGGCACCGGTGGCGGGCAGGCTGTCGATGAAGGCGATTTGGCGGGGATATTTGTAGGCCGCCATGTGTTCCTTGGCCCAGTCGATCAGCGCTTGCTCGGTGACCTCGCCCTGGTAATCCGGCTTGAGCACCACGAACAGCTTCACCGTTTCACCGCGCTGGTCGTCGGGTACGCCGATAGCGGCGGACTGGGCGATAGCCGGATGATCAAGCATCAGCGCTTCCACGTCCTCGGGGAACACGCTGTAACCAGAGCACTTGATCATCTCCTTGATGCGGCCGGTGAAAAACAGGTAGCCCTCTTCATCGAAGTAGCCCACGTCGCCGGTGTGCACGGCGCCGTCGCGCAGGGTTTCGGCGGTGGCTTCGTCGCGTTTCCAGTAGCCTTTGAAGACCGCCGGGTTGCGTACCACGATTTCGCCGCTTTCGTTGGCGCCACAGGTCTTGCCGGTTTCCACATCGACGATGCGGATGTCATTGCCGGCCACGGGCAAACCGCAGCTACCCCATTTGATGCGATCCTTGGGCATGAAGGTGTCGGAAGTGTGGGTTTCGCTGAGGCCGTAGGCGGCTTCGTGCATCTGGCAGCCGGTGAGGGCTTTCCACTGATCCGCCAATTTCTCCGTCACCGGGATGCCGAAGCTGGTGGCCGGGTTCAGTTCCAGCGAGCTCAGGTCGCGCTGGTCGACACCCGGGTGATCGAGAATGGCCCGGTTCATCGGCGCGATGCTGTACCACATGTCACAACGGTATTTCTCGAACGCCTGAACCACGGTTTCCGGGTCGAAGCGTGCCAGTATCACCGCGGCGCGGCGGGCGTACACCGGCATGTAGACGCCGAAGTTCATGCCGGCGATGTGGCACAGCGGCGCCACCGCCAGGCCGATGCCGTCACGCTTGGACGGGTTGGCCTGGTAGGAGGCGGCCATTTTGAACAGGCTGCTGCCGTAGCTGAGCATGGCGCCCTTGGGGCGGCCGGTGGTGCCGGAGGTGAAGGTCATCAGGCCGATGCCGTTCCACAGGTCCGCGTCCGGGACGGCGGCGAGGGGCGCGTTGTCGGCCAGAACCCGGTTCAAGTCAAAGGTGTCGCCGCCCGGGTCCGGTGCGTCGCCGAGCAGTTCCTTGGGTACGGGCAGGGTCGGGTTGTCGGGTAAATAGTCTTGGTAGGCGGTGGTGACCACGGTCTTCAGATCGGGCACCTGATCGCGGACGCCGTCGACGATCGGGTAGAGCTCGCGGGCCACCACCATGGCGCACACTTCCGCGTTGCTCAGCTGGTAGGTCACTTCGGCGGCTTTGTACTGCGGGTTCACCGGCGTCACCATGGCGCCCAGGCACTGCACCGCATAGTGCGCCATGATGTATTGCGGGCAGTTCTGCATGTACAGCGCGACCCGGTCGCCTTTGCCCACGCCGCGCTGTTGCAGGAACGCCGCCAGACGACGCACGCCGTCGGCCATTTGCGCCCAGGTCAGCTCGGTGCCGTAAAACACGTAGGCGCGCTGGCCGGGCACCTTGTCGGCGTGATCGAACAGGTAGTCGTGCAGCGGCTTTTCACCGTCCAGATAGCGGACCGGATCGCCGGACCAGGCGGAGCCGGGCACCGGCACCGGGTTCAGGCCGGTCACGGTTTGTGTGTTCATGAAAGTCTCCTTAACTGTGACCCTTAATGGTCGGGTCGAGGGCGGCGCGCAGGGACTCACCCAGAGCGTTGAAGGCCACCGCGGTGATCATGATGATCAGCCCCGGGGCATACATTTGTTCGGGCACGATGGACATGTACATATAGCCGCGCGCGATCATCGCGCCCCAGCTCACGTCCGGAGGCTGCACCCCCAGGCCGAGAAAACTCAGGCTCGCTTCGGCGAGCAGCGCCACGGCCAGCAACAGAGTGCTTTGCACAATCACCGGCTGGATCGCGTTGGGCAGTACATGACGCCGTAACAGGCGCAGCGGCGAGGCGCCGAAGCAACGCGCCGCGTCCACGTAGAGTTCCTGGCGGACCACCAGGGTGCGCGCGCGGATCAGCCGCGCGATCTGCGGCGCGAACACCAGCCCCACCGAGAACATGGCGTTGGTCAGGCCGATGCCCATGGCGCCGGTCACCGCCACCGCCAGGATGATCGCCGGGAACGATAAAAAGGTATCGATCACCCGGCTGATCAGGGTGTCGGTCCAGCCTCCCACGAAGCCTGCGATCAGCCCCAGGGGCACGCCGATCACCAGCGCCACCGCCACCGCCAGCAGAGCGGCATAGAGTGAGTTGGCGCCGCCGTGCATTAGCCGGCTGAACACATCCCGGCCCAGGTCGTCGGTGCCCAGCCAGTGCGCGGCGGAGGGGCCGTTGAGCATCTGGTCGAAGTTCTGTGCGGAGGGATCGTGGGGCGCCAGCCAGGGCGCCAGCAGCGCGGCGCCCAGGATCACCACCAGGACCACCAGGCTGAAGGCGGCGCGCGGGTCGCCGCGCAGCCAGTTCAAAACACGGCGGCCCAGGCCGGGTTCGTCCCAGACCTCGGCGCCGGTCGTGTCGTTCAGCGTGGACGTATTCATGCTTCACTGATCCTCGGGTCGAGAACGGTGCAGGCCAGATCGGTGAACAGGTTGACCAGGATCACCGTGACCACCATGGCCAGAACGGCGCCCTGAACCACCGGGAAATCGCCTTGCAGCACCGCGTTGACGATGGAACTGCCGATGCCCGGGATCGCGAACACCGCTTCAACGACCACGGTGGCGGCGAGAATCTTGTTGAACAGCAACCCCACCACGGTGAGCAGATTGACGCTCACGTTCTTCAGGCCGTGCTTCCAGAGAATGCGCGCCGGGCTCAGGCCCTTGGCGTGCAGAGTGCGGACGTGCTGGGATGACTGGATTTCCACCAGCGAGCTGCGCAGTTGGCGGGCGATCTCGGCGATGCCGTTGGTGCACAGCGCCAGCGCCGGCAGGGTGGCGTACCAGAGCGCAGCGGAGAAATCCTCGCGCGGTGACACGAAGCCGGTGGCTGGAAACCATTTAAAGGTCAGGGCCAGATACAGCACCAGAATCATGCCGAACCAAAAGTTGGGCACCGCCACGCCCAGCGAAGCGGCGCCCATGATGCCGCTGTCCAGCGGGGAGCCGGCGCGGGTGGCGGCGAGAATGCCCAGTGGCACGCCCACCAGCACCGACAACAGCACCGCGTAGAAGGCGATCAGCAGAGTGTTGGGGAAGGTGCGCGCGATGGTCTGCGCCACCGGTTCGCCGGACAGCAGCGAGGCGCCCAGGTCGCCCTGGGCGGCCCGCCAAAGCCAGTCGCCGTATTGCGCGAGGAACGGTTGGTTCAACCCGTAGGCCTCGCGGATCTGGGCGATCCGCTCCGCCGAGGCGTTCTCCCCGGCCAGCGTTACCGCCACGTCGCCGGGGATCAGCTGCATCAGGCTGAACACGATAAAAGTGGCCAGCACCAGAATGGGCAGTGATTGCAGCAGGCGTGACACCACCATTTTCTGTTTGACCCGGTTTGCTTTCACACCAGTCGTCATAGCGTACTTCTCCGCCGCCGGGGCTTCCCGCTCGCTCAGCCTTTCAGGGAGACGCCGTTGAACTTGGGTTTACCGAGCAGATTGTTGCGGTAGCCGTTCACCTTGTCGTTGCTCGCCACGATGCTCTGGCGGAACGCCAGCGGCGCCACCAAGGCGTTTTCCATCACCAGCCGCTGCACCTTGGCCAGCGCCGTTCTTCGCTGTGCCAGGTCGTCGCTGCTGCGCGATGCCAGAAGAGCCTCGTTGAAACCTTCCGGGGGAGCCACGCTGCCGGCATTGAAGTAGGCGTCCTCGGTATACATCAGTGAATAGCTGAGGCTGGGGTCCGGCCGGCCGGTCCAGGCGGAGAGCAGCATGTCGCCGGTTTTTTCCTGGCCGAAGTAGGCCGCCGACATATCGGCGATGGTGCCGGTGCGGAACCGTCCGCGGATGCCGGCTTTGGCGAACTGGGCCAGCAGCACTTCCTGCATCTGCACCGAGGACTGGTCGTTGTAGCCGCGCAGGTCCAGCTCAATACCGTCCGGGTACCCGGCTTCGGCCAGCAGGGCTTTGGCTTTCTCCGGGTCATGGGGGTAGAGGCCGGCGGTCTCCTTGTCGAATGCCCAGTGGGACTCGGGCAGGTTCATGTAAGCCGGTTCACCGGCGCCGGCCATGGTGGCGCGAATGAAGGCGTCGCGGTCGATGGCGTGGTTGATCGCCTGGCGCACCCGCACGTCGTCCATGGGCTTGCGCGACATGTTCATATACAGCTGATAGACATAAATGGTGGACGAGATCGAACCGCTCAGGGTGGGCATCTTCTCCACCAGCGGTTTTTGCCGTCCGTCCAGGTGGTAGGCCAGGTCCGCCTGGCCGGACATCACCGCGCGCAGCCGGGTGGCGCTGTCGGTGATCACCTTGAATTCAATGCCGCCCAGGTCGGGGCGCTGGTCACCGTGATAATCGTCAAACCGGCTCATCACCACTTCGCTGCCGTCGGCCCAGTTGCCGAAGCGCATGAAGCCGGCGCCCACCGGATTGCGGTCCACGCGGCCGCCGTGTTTTTCCAGCGCGGCGGGGGACACCATCATGCCGGCGCGGTCGGAAAGAATCAGCGGCAGGGCGGTATCCGGGTTTTTGAGCGTCAGCGTCACTTCGTGATCGCCGGTGACCGTCACGCTTTCCACCGACGCCAGGTCGGCGCGAATGTTGGAAAAATCGGCTTCACGACTACGGTCCAGGTTGGTCTTCACCGCCTCGGCGTTGAGCGCGCTGCCGTCGTGGAAGCGCACGCCTTTTTTGAGGGTCAGCACCAGGGTGGTCGGATCGGTGAACTCCCAGCGTTCGGCCAGGCCCGGCTGCGCTTTCAGTGATTCAAAATCCCAGGCCACCAGGGTGTCGTAGAGCGGGTACAGGAACACGTGGTCGGAGCCGGAGCCGCCGGTGGCCGGATCCAGGCTGGATGGATTGGCGTTGGCGCCGACCCGCAACAGTCCGGCCTTGCCGCCGCTTTGCGCCCAGGCACCGGCGGGGCCGAGCAGCGTGCCCGCCGCCAAGGCCCCGGACAGGTAACCCATAAAGGCGCGGCGGGACACGCCGTTACCTTTCACCGTAAGTTCTGTTTCGTGCTGGTCGCGATTTTGTTTTTTCATTGTTGAGGCTCTCCACAAATTTTTTTGTTTTGTTCAAAGGTTCGATTCGGCGAAATGACAGGCCACCCAGTGTTCCGGACGCAGCTCCCGCCAATCGGGCACCTGCTCCGCACACCGGGCTTCGGCTTTCGGGCAGCGGGTGCGGAACGGGCAGCCGGACGGCGGGTCCAGCGGACTGGGGATTTCCCCTTCCAGGCGGATGCGGCGACGGTTGTCGCGCAGGTCACTGGGTAGCGGCAATGGCTCGGCGGAAAGCAGCGCCTGGGTATAGGGGTGCAGTGGACGATCACTGATGGCGGCCGCCGGTCCTTGCTCCATCAAGCGGCCCAGATAGAGCACGCCGATGCGGTCGCTGACGTGGGACACCACGGAAATATCGTGGGTGATGAACGCATAGGTAATGCCGAACTCTTTTTGAAGGTCGGCGAACAGGTTGAGAATCGAGCCGCGGATCGACACGTCCAGGGCCGCCACCACTTCGTCGCAGACGATGAACTTGGGGCGCAGGGTCAGCGTGCGGGCAATATTGACCCGTTGCTTCTGTCCGCCGGACAGTTCGTGCGGATAACGTTTGCCGATCGCCGCCGGCAACCCGACCCGTTCCAGGGCGTCGGCGGCGGTTTGCCGGCGGCTGCGCCGGTCCCCTTCACCGATGATCTCAAGCGGCTCGACCACCGATTGCAGAATGGTCATACGTGGATTGAGGGCCGCGTGCGGATCCTGAAAGATGATCTGATGATCACGCCGAAGCCGCTTGCGCTCCGCGCGCGAAAGGGCGCGCAGGGCGTGTTCGCCGTAACGGATGTCACCGGCGCTGGGTTTCAGAAGACCGGCGAGGGCGCGCCCCAGGGTGGTTTTTCCAGAGCCGGATTCGCCGATGATGCCAAAGGTTTCGCCGGGCTGGATCGTGAAGCTGACACCGTCCACTGCTTTAACGGTGCCCGCCTTGGTGGCGAAGTGAATACTTAGTTGATCGGCGGACACGCCGGTGGCGGCGTTGTCCAGGCGCGGGGTCAGAGGGGCGTTCATGGGGTCACGGCTCCCGGCAGAGTCAGTTCAGAGCTGCGCCAGCAGCGCGCCAGGCGGTCGTCGGTAAGCGGCTGCAGGGGCTGGGGCTGTTCGCAGCCGTCGGTGGCGTGCGGGCAGCGAGCCTGGAAGCGGCAGCCCCGGGGCATCTGGTCCGGGGCCGGCACGCGCCCGGCGATCGACGGCAATCGCTCGCCGCGTTCACTGAGACCGGGCAGCGAGCAGAGCAAGCCGGACGAATAGGGATGGCGCGGGCGGTGCAGCACCGAGTCCACCGGCGCGCTTTCCACGACTTCGCCGGCATACATGGTCAACAGCCGCGAACAGGTTTCCGCCACCACGCCCAGATCGTGGGTGATGAACAACAGCGCCGTGCCCGTGTTATCGCTGATCTCGCAAAGCAGGTCGATAATCTGCGCCTGCACGGTCACGTCCAGGGCGGTGGTGGGTTCGTCGGCGATCACCAGCTTGGGCCGGCAGATCAGCGCCATGGCGATCATCACCCGCTGACGCATGCCACCGGAAAACTGATAAGGGTAATCATTGATGCGTTGCGCCGGTGACGGTATGCCCACTTCGGCAAGGGCCTCGATGCTACGCTCGCGGGCTTCCTTGCGGCTTACCTTGCGGTGGCTGCGCAGGGTTTCGGTGAGCTGTTCGCCGATGGTGAAGACCGGGTCCAGGGCGCTCATCGGTTCCTGGAAGATCATGCTGATCTCGCTGCCGCGCAGGCGCCGCAGGCGGCTCGCCGGCAGGGTGCTCAGGTCCTCGCCCTGGAAGCGGATCGCGCCGCGCACCCGGGCGGTGGCCGAGGGCAGCAGCCCTAGCAGGGCCAGCCCGGTGACGGTCTTGCCGCAACCGCTTTCGCCGACCACGCCGACCCGCTCGCCGGGGGCCACGGAAAAGGAGACGTCACGGGTAATAGCGGTCTCGCCGCCCGGGTGGGCGAAGGAAATGCTCAGGTTCTCCACCGATAAAAGCGGAGCGTCCTGGGCCGGTAAGGCCCTTTCTGTGTGTTGCGCCATGACGCTCTCCGGCACATCCACGGTCGACCGCACGCGGCCGAAGGGGAGTGTTAGGTTCCGTAGGCGGCGGTGATGGTGTCGATGACCGCCTTGTAATGGTCCAGCAGTTTGTTCAGGCCACTGTGCTGCGTCAGCAACGAGCCGAAGTACCAGAGCGGGGTGATCAGCATCACCACCTGGCGCACCGGCGTGTCCGGGCGCAGCTCGCCGGCGCCGATAGCCAGGGTCACCGCGTGGGCCACATAGTCCTCGAAATGGCGGGACATTTCGGAAATGCCCGCCTGGATGTCCGGCGACAGCAGATGGTTTTCGAACCGGGCCCGCGCCGACAGGCTCCAGGGGTGGCGGCCCCGGGTGTCGTCGTTGAATTCGTAGAAACGGCGCTCGCAGTCCTTGGCGGTGAGCATGATGCGCTCATCCAGGCTCAGCCCGGGCTTGGCCCACACTTCCTTGAACTGTTCCTCCAGGCTGTCGAAGGTCTCCTGGAACACCGCGTCGATGAGCGCGTTCTTGTTACCGAAGTGGTAATGCAGATTGGCCCGGGTGGTGTTCACCACGTCGGCGATGTCGCCGTAGCTGACGTCGGCCAGGCCCCGCTGAATAAACAAATCGCGGGCCGCTTTCTTGATCTGCGCCTTCATCGGCGGCTGACCCAGTTGCGATTTTTTCTCCGGTCTGGCCAAGCGCCGCGCCTCCTGTGCCGTGTTCGTGTGAATGATTTTCTAATTAATCTGCAAGTAAATAAAACCACTGTCAATACTAATTGACGTGCAAGTCAGTATTTGGCTATCTTGCCCTTGAACCGGACGGCGCTTCGGCGCCTCGTACCCGCCCCAGAACAATACGGATCCTGTTTCATGACCCTTAAAAAGCTGCTCATTGCCAACCGCGGCGAAGTCGCCGTACGCATCGCCCGCGCCGCCGCGGATCTGGACATCGCCACCGTGGCGGTCTACCCCGCCGACGACGAGCGGGCCCTGCACACCCGCGTGGCGGACCAGGCGGTGGCGCTGTCCGGCCAGGGCGTGGCCGCCTACCTGGACGGCGAGCAGTTGGTGCGGGTGGCGCGGGAGCAAGGTTGCGACGCGGTGCACCCGGGCTATGGCTTTCTCAGCGAGAGCCGCGATTTCGCCGCCGCCTGCGCGGCGGCGGGCCTGACCTTCGTGGGTCCGGATGCGGACACCCTGGCCCTGCTCGGTGACAAGGCCCGTGCAAGGGTGCTGGCGGAGGAATGCCGGGTGCCGGTAACGCCGGGCACCGGCGCCGACACCACCCTGGACCAGGCGCGGGCGTTCCGCGACAGCCTCGGCGACGACGCCACCGTGATCGTCAAGGCGATCGCCGGCGGCGGCGGGCGCGGCATGCGCATCGTGCGCCCCGGGGAGGATCTGGCCGAGGCGTTCAAGCGCTGCCAGGCGGAAGCCGGGGCCGCCTTCGGCAACGACGCCCTCTACGTGGAGCGTTTTATCGAGCGCGCCCGGCACATCGAAGTGCAGGTGCTGGGCGACGGCGGCGCCGATCCCGTGCACCTTTGGGAGCGCGAATGCAGCCTGCAGCGGCGCAATCAGAAGTTGGTGGAGGTGGCACCCAGCCCGACGCTCTCCGAGGCTGTCCGCCAGCAATTGCTGGACGCCGCCCTGCGGCTGGCGGCGCGGGTCGGCTACCGCGGCCTGGGCACCTTCGAGTTTCTGGTGGACGAGGACGAAAGCCGCTTCGCGTTCATGGAAGCCAACCCCCGGTTGCAGGTGGAGCACACCGTCACCGAGGAGATCACCGGCGTGGACCTGGTGCAGGCGCAGTTGAAAGTAGCCGGCGGCGCCTCCCTGGCGGATCTGGGCCTGACCCGGGCCCCCGAGCCCCAGGGGTTCGCCATGCAACTGCGGGTCAACATGGAAACCATGGACGCCAGCGGCGAGGCGCGGCCCGCCGGCGGCACCCTGGCCACCTTCGAGCCGCCCACCGGCCCGGGCCTGCGCGTCGACACCTTCGGCTACCGGGGCTACCGCACCAGCCCGCATTACGATTCCCTGCTCGCCAAGCTGATCGTGCATGGCCGTGGTGACTACGCCACCACCGTGCGGCGGGGCTACCGGGCGCTGTGCCAGTTCCGCATCGAGGGCGTGGACACCAATATCGGCTTCCTGCAGAACCTGCTGCGTCGCGACGAGGTGGTGGCCAACCGGGTCTACACCCGATTCGTCGACGATCACATGGCCGAGCTGGTGGGCGAGGGCGAGCATCCGTCCCTGCACTTCGGCGCCGCCGAGGAGGCCGGCGCCGCTACCCACACGGCTATCCAGGGCCCCACCGGCACCGAGGCGGTCACCACGCCGATGCAGGGCGTGGTGGTGGAGCTGATGGTGGAGGAGGGCGACAGCGTCCGTGAAGGTCAGCCGGTGGCGTTCGTGGAAGCGATGAAAATGCAGCACCAGGTGGTGGCCGGCGTCAGCGGCACGGTGCGCCGGGTCACGTTCGCCGTGGGTGACGCGGTCAGCGGAGGCGACCCGCTGTACTTTATCGAGCCCGGCGAAGTGGCCGGCGACGCCGACCAGGAAGTGGAGGAGATCGACCTCGATCGTATCCGTCCGGATCTCGCCAAGCTGCAGCGGCGTGACGCCCTGCTGCGCGATGAGCAGCGCCCGGACGCGGTGGCCAAACGCCGCAAGACCGGCCAGCGCACCGCGCGGGAAAACGTGGCGGCGATCTGCGACGCCGACAGCTTTATCGAATACGGCGGCTTCACCTTCGCCGCCCAGCGCGCCCGCCGTTCGCTGGACGACCTGGTCCAGAACACCCCCGCCGACGGCATGATCACCGGCATCGGCGCGGTGAACGGCGACCTGTTCGGCGAGGACAAGAGTCACTGCGCGGTGCTCGCCTACGATTACACCGTCCTGGCCGGCACCCAGGGCACCATGAACCACAAGAAAACCGACCGCATTCTGGAGATCGCCGAGCAGCAGAAACTGCCGGTGATCTTCTTCGCCGAAGGTGGCGGTGGACGTCCCGGCGACACCGACAACGCCACCAAGGTGGCCGGCCTGGACGGTCCCAGCTTCCTGCAGTACGCCCGCCTTAGCGGCCTGGTGCCGCGTATCGCCGTGGTCTCCGGGCGCTGCTTCGCCGGCAACGCCGTATTCGCGGGCTGCAGTGACCTGATGATCGCCACCGAAAACGCCTGCATCGGCATGGCCGGCCCGGCCATGATCGAAGGCGGCGGCCTGGGTTCGTTCAAGCCGGAAGAAGTGGGACCGGTGTCAGTGCAGCGCGCCAACGGCGTCATCGATTGCGTGGTCAAGGACGAGGAAGAGGGCGCCGCCCTGGCCAAGAAACTGATGGGCTATTTCCAGGGCGAGATCACTGACTGGACCTGCGAGGACCAGCGCTGGCTGCGCCGGGCGGTGCCGGAAAACCGCCTGCACGCCTATGACATGCGCCATCTGATTAACGTCTTCGCGGACACGGATTCCGTGGTGGAACTCCGCCCGGACTTCGCGCCGGGCATGATCACCGCCTTCGTGCGCGTGGAAGGCCGGCCCCTGGGCCTGATCGCCAATGATCCCAAAGTGCTGGGGGGCGCCATCGACGCCGCCGGTGCCGACAAGGCGTCGCGCTTCATGCAGCTGTGCGACGCCTTCGGCGTGCCCATGGTCAGCTTCTGCGACACTCCGGGTTTCATGGTCGGCCCCGAGGAAGAGGAGACCGCCATGGTGCGCCACACCTGCCGCATGTTCGTCACCGCCGCCAGTCTCACCGTGCCGCTGTTCTCTCTGGTCACCCGCAAGGGCTATGGCCTGGGTGCCCAGGGCATGACCGGCGGCTCTTTCCACGCGCCGTTCTTCTGCGCCTCCTGGCCCAGCGGCGAATTCGGCGGCATGGGCCTGGAGGGGGCGGTGAACCTGGCCTACAAGAAAGAGCTCGACGCCCAGGAGACCCCGGAGAAACGCCAGGCGCTGTTCAACGAGCTGGTGGGCAAGCTCTACGAACGGGGCGAGGCCCTGAGCATGGCCGCCGCCCTGGAAATCGACGCCGTCATCGACCCGGCCGACTCTCGCGCCTGGGTGCTGCGCGGCCTGCGCGCCGCGCCCGCCGGCGGCCGCGAGCCGATCGCCGGCAAAAAGCGCCCGATGATCGACACATGGTAAGGAAAAGGCAGTTAACAGTTGATAGTTGATAGTTAACAGCTAAAGGCGCGCGGGCGGGGGCCTTCAGGGGCGGCTCGGCCGTGCCCGCGTTGTTTCGCTATTCACTATTCACTGTTAACTATTAACTTTCCCCTTTCCTAGGGCTCGATCGCTTGCAGGCCGGGACTCACGCCTCTATAACAACTACCCTGTCGTAAACCAATCGAAGTCTGGAGAGTGCTTGTGTCTCAACTGGTGCCCGAGGTAGACCCGGACGGTCTGCTCGAATACTCCGTGGTGTTCACGGACCGGTCGCTGAATCATATGTCCCAGGCGTTTCAGCAGGTGATGCGGGATATCTCCGCCACCCTGAAACAGGCCTACCATGCCGAAGCCGTGGCGGTGGTGCCGGGCGGCGGGACTTACGGCATGGAGGCGGTGGCCCGTCAGTTCGCCACCGACAAGAAGTGCCTGGTGATTCGCAATGGCTGGTTCAGCTACCGCTGGAGTCAGATCTTCGAGATGGGCTCGATTCCCTCGGCCGAGACCGTGCTCAAAGCGCGTCAGGTGGAAGGTGAAGGCGAACCGGCGCCGTTCGCGCCGGCCCCCATCGAGGAGGTGGTGGCGTCGATCCGCGCCGAGAAGCCGGACCTGGTGTTCGCGCCCCATGTGGAAACCGCCGCCGGGTTGCTGCTGCCCAACGATTATCTGGACGCGGTGGCGGAAGCCGTCCACGAGGTGGGCGGCTTGTTCGTGCTCGACTGCATTGCGTCCGGCGCCCTGTGGGTGGATATGAAGGCGCGTGGCGTGGACGTGCTGATCAGCGCGCCGCAGAAGGGCTGGAGTTCGTCACCCTGTGCCGCCCTAGTGATGCTCGGTGAAGAGGCCCTGCGCCGGTTGGAAGACACCCAGAGCACCAGTTTCGCCGCCGACCTGAAACGCTGGCTGGGCATCATGCGGGCCTACGAGGACGGCGGCCACGCCTACCACGCGACCCTGCCCACCGACGGTCTGGCGCGTTTCCGCGACATCATGGAAGAGACCCGCGCCCAGGGCTTCCCGGTGGTGCAGGCGCTGCAGGAGGAGCTGGGTGGCCGGGTGCGCGCGCTGTTCACCCGCTACGGCATCCAGAGTGTGGCGGCCACCGGCTTCCAGGCCCCCGGCGTGGTGGTCTGCTATACCGGAGACGACGGCATGCACAACGCCAAGAAGTTTATCGGCGAAGGGCTGCAGACCGCCGCCGGCGTACCGCTCATGTGCGATGAGCCGGAGGGGTTCAAGACCTTCCGCGTGGGCCTGTTCGGGCTCGATAAGCTCAATAACATCGAGCGTACCGTGGAAACCCTGGAGCAGGCATTGAAGAAAATCCTTGCCTGACGCCCACCGGTTCCGGCTTCCGCCCCCGCCATCCGCGCGGGGGCGATTTGATCTTCTTTTAAGAACCCCGTCGCGTTCCCAGCCTCTAAAAGTGACAGACAAGAGGGTCGGCTTTGTTTACTCTTTTGCGACCGTCGCAATGTGCTGAAAAACATTGCGCACTGCAAAAACATTGCCCCTTAAAAACTGTTCTGAAGTAGAGGACTGACCATGATCCGTTCCATCCTGATTACCGCCTTGTTGGCATTCGGCGTCAGCGCCTGGGCCACCGACAGCGAAAACGCCATTGAAGGTATCTGGGAAACCGATACCGGCGGCTACGTGCAGATTCATAAAGAAGGCGACGCCTGGGTGGGCACCGTGGTGGGCTCGCGCAGCGGCGAGGCCCGCTACGACACCGAAAATCCGGACGAAGGGCTGCGCGGCCGCCGTTTGCTCGGCGTTACCGTGCTCAAGGGGTTGGAATACGCCGGCGGCAATAAGTGGGAGGACGGCACCATCTACTCCCCGGACAACGGCAAGACTTACAGCGCCCGCGCCACCCTGACCGACGAAGACACCCTGGAAGCCCGCGGTTATCTGGGCATCAGCCTGTTGGGCCGCAGCCAGACCTGGCAGCGCGTGGACCGCGACGCCCCCAACCTGCATACCGACCTGCTGAAATAAACGGTCAGTCGGCACCCACCCGTTGCAGTTCGCCGTCCACGAAGTGCGCGACCATGTCCCCCAGGCCGCGCACCAGGTCGTCGAACGAGACGGTGGGGTTGGGCTCGGTGAGATAGCGGATCACCGTGAACACCCCGCCGTTGATCATGATGAACCCCATCGCCGGCAAATTGCCCAGCCGCACCAGGCGCGGGTGGTGCATCACGTATTTCATCAGTAAGTCCATCAGCAGCCGGTTAATCGGCTCGATCTGATCGCGCGGCGCGAAGTAGGCGGCGTAGCTCATGTAGCGCAGGTAGCGACCGTCATCGCGCTCAAGCAGATCGCGGAAGCGGTAGAGCAACTCCGCCACCAGTTCGCGGATGTCCATGCGCACCAGCGTGGGGATCAGCGGCCGAACCATTCCCACCACTTCCCGGACCATGTGCCCGTGCATGGCATCGAACACTTCTTCCTTGTTGGCGAAATACTCGTACAGCGACCCCACGCTGACCCCGGCGATATCGGCGATGTGCCGGGTGGTGGTGTTTTCCACACCGTTGCGGGCCAGGGAGATAAAGCCGGCTTCGACGATGGCGTTGAATGTGGCCTGGGCGCGCGGTTGCTGCGGTTTACGAGGCATATCCGAGTTGAATCCGAACAATCAGTCGGACTAACTTGCCATTAATCAATGTCACGGTCAATTCGGCGAGGTTCGCCCAGATGCTCAGCAACACAGTGTTTACCAGAAACAAGCTCTCCAGAGACAGCCGCGCCGTGGTCACCGGCGCCGGCAGCGGCATCGGCCGGGCGTTCGCGCTGGAGTTGGCGCGCCGTGGCGGCCGGGTGGTGTGCAGCGACCTTAACCCGGCCACCGCCGAGGCCACCGCCGAGGCAATCCGGGAGCAGGGTGGCCAGGCTCTGGCGGTGCCCTGCGACGTGTCCGCGCTGGAACAGGTGGAGGCCCTGGCCGACCGGGCCCAGGAATGGTTCGGCGAAGCCCCCACCCTGGTGATCAACAACGCCGGTGTCGGCGCCGGCGGCAAGCCCGTGGGCGAGATTTCCATGGAAGACTGGCACTGGGTGATGGGCGTCAATATGTGGGGCGTGGTGCACGGCTGCCATGTGTTCACGCCGCGTCTGCGCGCCGGCGGTGGTGGCGGCATCATCAATGTGTGTTCCACCGCCAGCTTCGCCGCCGCGCCCAGCATGGGGCCCTACAACGCCAGCAAGGCGGCGGTACTGGCCCTGTCGGAGACGCTGGCGGCGGAAACCGCCGGAGCGGGCATCACCGTTACCGCCCTGTGCCCCACCGTGGTGAAGACCAATATTTTCCGCGACGGCCGCATCGACGAATCGGTGACGCCGTTGATGAACAAGTGGGTGTCGCTCACCGGCGTGTCCGCCGAGGCCGTCGCCGGGACCACCCTGAAAGCCCTGGACAAGGGCCGCCTTTATGTTCTGCCGCAGGTGGACGCGCGTCTGATCTGGCGCGCCAAACGCTACCTGCCCACCGCCTACGCACGCGGAGCCGGCCTGTTGAGCCGCTTCGTCTAACGGGAAGGAGATAGACGCATGGCTTCCATCGATCTCGAAAAAATGCTCGCCAAAATCAAAGCCAGCCAGTGGGCGCTGGCGGACATTGACTGGGACGCTCCCGGCGCGGAGAAAATCACCGCCGAGCAATGGCCCAAACTGAAAGCCTTCATGGCCGATCTGATGTGGATTGAGCACGTCGGCGCGCGGGGCTTCGCGGCCATGGCCAAGAAGGCGCCCAACGACACGCTCAAGGAAATCTATACCTATTTCCATGCCGAGGAGCAGCGCCACGCCAACGCCGAAATGGCGCTGATGAAGCGCTGGGGCATGCTCGACGGCGAGGATATCCCCGAGCCCAACAAGAACCTGAAGCTGGTGATTCAGTGGCTCGACCGCTACAGCGACGACATGCCGCTGGAGGTGCTGGGGTCGGTGATCCCGATGCTGGAAATCGCTCTGGACGGCGCGCTGTGCACCTTCCTGCTGGAAACCGTCGACGACCCGGTATGTCACCAGGCGTTCGCCAAGATCAACGACGACGAGTCCCGGCATCTGGGCGTGGGTTTCCATGTGCTGGAAATGCAGGGCCACGGTCCGCTCTACCTGAAGACCCTGAAAGCTCTGGGCACCATCGCCGATCCGCGTCTGATTCTCGGCGTCGCTTCCTATGTGCCGCTGCTCAACCGGATGCGCGACAACATCATTGAAATGGGCCTGGGCGAAGAGCGCCTCTACGCGGCGATGAGAAAGTTCGAACGTATCGGCGGCCGCACCCAGGAAGGGCGCAACAACCCCTGGTACCAGATCATCAGCCGCCACGGCCGGATGGTGGTAAACCGCCGCAACCGCATGTACCACGCGCCGGTGGACGCCATGGTCAAGCTCACCGACCGCGTTCCGGAATGGGTGATGCCGTCCCGCGTACCGACCTGGGTGAAAGGGATCACCTACAAACCGACAGCGTAACGGCCCGGAACTTCTCGGTGCTACGGCAGCAAGATTGTGCGAGCTTGCTTGCAAGCGAAAGGCCGGCGTTGCCGGCCTTTCGCGGGCAGGGCCCGCTCCCACAAGGCCCGCTCCCACAAGGCCCGCTCCCACAAGGCCCGCTCCCACAAACCCGGCTGCCGTAGAAGTGCAGTGCCAAGCAATCACTCCTCTTAATTCGATCTTTCAGCCAGTGAACTCCTATGAATGACGACACTCCCAACAGCAATGACAGCCGCGTTGCGGATCAGCCTGAAGTGAAAGCGCAAGAAAACGCCGCTAACAACGGCGCCGCGAAGAAAGCGGCCGCCAAAGCGCCGCGCAAGAAAGCAGCGGCGAAGAAGGTCACCGCGAAGAAAGCGGCGGCTAAAAAGGCAACCGCCAAAAAGGCAGCCACGAAGGCAGCGCCGAAGAAGGCGGCCGCGAAGAAAGCGGCGCCCAAAAAAGCCGCCGCCAAGCGTCAGGCCAAGCCGTCCTCGGTGGTGATCGTGGGCGCCGGTTTCGCCGGGTTGGGCATGGCGATCCGGCTGAAGCAGGCCGGGGTCAATGATTTCATCATTCTGGAGCGCGGCGACCGGGTCGGCGGCACCTGGCGGGACAACACCTATCCCGGCGCGGCCTGTGACATTCCGTCCAATCTGTACTCCTATTCGTTCGCGCCCAACCCGGAATGGTCGCGCAGCTTTTCCGGCAGCAACGAGATTCTTGATTACATCCACTATCTGGTGGACGCCTTCGATCTGAAAAAGCACATTCGCTTTAACTGCAACGTCACCGACTTGTCGTTCCAGGAAAAAGCCGGCCTGTGGGAAGCCACGCTGGAGAACGGCGGCGTGGTACGCGGCCGCGCCGCGGTGATGGCCCAGGGCCCGTTGTCGAACGCCAGTTTCCCCAACATCGAAGGCCTGGAAGAGTTCGAGGGCAAGAAGATCCACAGCGCGCGCTGGGATCACGACTACGACTTCACCGGCAAGCGCGTGGCGGTGATCGGCACCGGCGCCAGTGGTATTCAGATCGTCCCGGAACTGGTCAAAACCGTGGACACGCTGAAGGTGTTTCAACGTACCCCCGGTTGGGTGGTGCCGCGTCCGGATTTCAAAACCCCGGACTGGCACAAGAAACTGTTCAAGAAAGTGCCGGCCAGCCAGAAGGCGGTGCGTCAGGCGCTGTTCTGGACCCATGAAACCATGGCCATGGCGGTGATCTGGAATTCGCCCCTGACCCGGGTCGCCGAGCGGCTCAGTCTGGCGCACCTGCATAACCAGGTGGAAGACGACTGGATGCGCCGCCAACTGACGCCGGATTTCCGCATCGGCTGCAAGCGCGTGCTGGTCTCCAACGACTATTATCCGGCTCTGCAGAAAGACAACGCCGAGCTGATCACCTGGCCGATCGCGCGCCTGGCGCCCAACGGCATCCGCACGTCGGACGGGGTGGAGCACCAGCTGGATTGCATCGTGTTCGCCACCGGCTTCGATGTCAGCAAAAGCGGTACGCCGTTCCCGGTCAAAGGCCTGGAGGGGCGTCGTCTGGATCAGGAATGGCAGGGCGGTGCCCAGGCCTATAAGAGCATCAACGTGGCCGGTTACCCGAACCTGTTCCTGACCTTCGGCCCCAATTCCGGCCCGGGCCACAATTCGGCGCTGGTTTATATGGAGTCGCAACTGGACTACGCGGTGAAGGGCATTCTGCGCATCCTCGACGGCAATCTGAAAATGCTGGACGTGAAGGAGACCGTGCAGAAGCGGCACAACCAGCGCCTGCAAAAGCGCCTGGCGAAAACCAACTGGAACTCCGGCTGTAAAAGCTGGTACCTCACCGAGGACGGCTTCAACGCCACCATGTTTCCCGGCTTCGCCACCCAGTACCAGCGGCAGATGGCGCGGTTCGAGGAAAGCGACTACGAGGCCGTGCCGGCCTGATCGCCCCGGCCCCGTGGAGTAGCGAATCGCGCCAGCGGATTGGCCTTAGCGACAACGAAACGGCCCAGTCGGCACTTTCGGTGGCCGCCCAGCGAAGGCATTATTGCCTGCAGTAAACGATGCCATTGAATGATGTAAGCCTGGGCTTCGGCGAGCTACACCAGGGAGCGCCGGGGCGGGGCTGGAGGAAACGATGTCCAATAACCATTTTGATGTGCTGATCATCGGCGCCGGCCTGTCCGGCGTCGGCGCGGCCTGCCACCTGAGCCGTCAGTCCCCGGACCGCAGCTTTGCCCTGATCGAGCGCCGCAAGCGCATCGGCGGCACCTGGGATCTGTTCCGCTACCCCGGTATCCGGTCGGATTCCGACATGTACACCCTGGGTTACAACTTCCGCCCCTGGACCGAGCCCAAGGTGCTCGCTGACGGGCCGTCGATCCGTGAGTACATCGCCGACACCGCCGCCGAGTACAACATCGACGACAAGATCTTTTTCGAGCGGCGCATGGTGGATGCGGATTTCTCCACCCGCGACGGTCAGTGGACGGTGCGCGTGGAGAACGAAGGCAGCGGTGAAAGCGAAGTCTTCACCTGCCAGTTCCTGCTCTGTTGCACCGGCTACTACAACTACGACGCCGGCTACACCCCGGATTTCCCCGGCGCCGATCAGTTCAAGGGTCGCCTGGTGCATCCGCAGCAGTGGCCGGAAGATCTGGACTACAGTGGCAAGAAAGTGGTGGTGATCGGCAGTGGCGCCACCGCGGTGACCCTGGTCCCCGCCATGGCCGACGACGCCGAGCACGTCACCATGCTGCAGCGTTCGCCGACCTATATCGCCACCGTGCCGGAGCGCGACGAACTGTCGGTGAAGCTGCGCCGCTTCCTGCCGGAAATGGTGGTCTACCGCATGGCGCGGGCCCGCAACATCGGCTTGCAGCGTCTCGTTTACCGGCTTTCCAAGCAGCGCCCGGGCCTGGTGCGCCGCGCCCTGCTGGCCGCCGCGCGCCGCCAGCTCGGCGACGACATCGATATGAAGCACTTCCGGCCCAGCTACAACCCCTGGGACGAGCGCCTGTGCGCGGTGCCCAACGGCGACTTGTTCAAGGTGCTGCGTCGCGGTGAAGCTTCGATCGTCACCGACCACATCGACACCTTCACCGAAAACGGTATTCGTCTGAAGTCCGGCGAAGAGCTGGACGCGGACATCATCATCACCGCCACCGGCCTGGACCTGCAGTTGCTGGGCGGCGCCGACCTGTCCGTGGACGGCCAGACCCGCGAACCCCGCGACGTGCTGGTGTACAAGGGCGTGATGCTGCGCGACGTGCCCAACATGGCGATGGTGTTCGGTTACACCAACGCCTCCTGGACGCTGAAGGCGGATATCGCCGCCGAGTATGTGTGCCGGCTGCTGAATTACATGTCCCGCAAGGGGCTGCAGCAGGTTACCCCGAAAGACCATGACGGCAGCGATACCGACAAAACCTTCCTGGACCTGCAGTCCGGCTACGTGCAGCGCGCCGCGGACCGCTTGCCCAGACAGGGCGACAAAGCGCCTTGGAAAGTGCTCAGCAACTACCTCTACGATCTGCCGCGCCTGCGCTACGGCCGGCTCAACGACGACGCCCTGGAATTCGTCAAGGCGGAAGGTGGCAAACGCCGCCGGCTGGGTGTGTCGCGCGGCTGACGCCGGCGTCACCCCGTTGTCGTATCACGCCCGCCGCCCGGCGGGCGTTTTCGTTGCCGGGTCCTGTCATTTAGTTGTCACGGTAATTGTTGCCGGAAAAATCCATAATCGGGCTCCTCACAGAAACGCCAACATCGGAGCCCTCCATGAGCAAAGCCGCGACACCCGCTTCGGATTTGCCGGGACGCCTCGCCGGCGCCGCCTGCGATCAGGACGAAACCGTACTTTCCGTGCTGGAAGGCCAGAGCAGTCTGACACCGGACCAGGTCCATCAGGTGCGCGTGGCCGTGAAGCGGCTCCGGGCGATCTGGCGGGTGATGGCCGGCGCGGTGGATAAGAAGACCGCGCGTCGCCAGGACAAAGCCCTGCGCCTGGCGGCGCGGGCGCTGGCCGGCGCCCGCGACCTGCAGGTGATGGGGGAAACCCTGGACAGCCTGCGCCAAGGCGCCCGCGACTACGAAAGCGAGGCCATCGACGCGGTGCGAGGCCAGGCGCTGACCAGTGAAGAAAACACGGTGTCGCCGGCCATGCCGGAAGGCCTCGACGGTGTGTTCCGGGCCGATCTGTATTTATGGCGCAACCTGAACACCGATGCTGACAACGCGGAGCTGATCAAAAAAGGCTTTGCCCGGCTGTACGCCGAAGGCCGCCGCCAAGGGCTGGAAGCGGTGGTCGAGAATCAGCCCGAGCTGTGGCATCGCTTTCGTAAGCGGGTGAAGTACCAGCTTTATCAGCTGGAACCGTTGGAAAACGCCCTGGACGATTCCGCCCTTTCACTGAAGGAATTTCGCAAGCTCGGCAAACTGCTCGGCGAGCTGCACGATCTGCATGTGCTGGACGAACACCTGCGCCGCCGCAAAAAGGACTGCGAGGATAAAGAACCCTTCGTGATCGTGCGCCAGTTAATCGCCCGCCGGGAAGCGGACCGGGTGGCGGAATGCCGCAAGCGCACGCGGCGTTGCTACAGCCTCAAGCCCAAGGCCTTCCGCAAGGCCCTGGCCGGCGCGGCCGACCAGGGCGCCGCCTGAGCCGGCATCAGTCGGGCTCGCCGTCCTCGTCCTCGTCCTCGTCGAGCTCCAGATTGGGCTCGAAGGCCCGCTTGGCGTCCGGCAGGGCGACGCTGTCGCCCACCGCGATGCCCTGGCGTTCGGTGAGCCGCTTGCCGGTTTCCGGGTCGATCAGCGCCACCACCTCGCCGTAGCTGGTGCCGTCGGTGTAGGCCTCCACCCGCACCCGCGCCACCAGGCCTTTGAAGCGGGCGGATAACACGCTGCCGTGATGCGGCGTGGCGTCAATGTTCGGATCCTTCGCGTAGTAATCGGCGACGCTCTGAGCGCCGGGTGAATCCCATTCAATGGCTCTCATTGAGTGTGCTCCTTGATGTCCAGTTCCGGGTAATGACGAAAGATGCCGCTCTCGTTGAACGGCTGGCGTCGCTCGGACCGCAGATACGCGTCGATACCGGGCCGCGCGGCGACCCGCTCGACCAGCGCCAGTATCTTCGGGATGCGCGGCCCGTGCGTCTCCATGGCCCGCGGGAACGCGTACCGCAGACCCAGGATAATCTGAAACAGGGACAGGTCCGCGTAGCAATGCTCGCCGCCGGCCAGATAATCCGGCCCCGCCGGGTTCTGTTCCAGGACCCGTTCGAAATAATCCAGAAAGCGCGGCAGCCGCTGCTGATGGAAGATAACCGCCCGTCGCCGCGCTTCCTCCTGTTGCTGGTGGTAATACAGTGACGGGCCGATCGGGTGATGAATATCGTGAATCTCCGCCACCCAGTCGGCGAGGGTCAACTGCAAACCGTGAATCCAGTAGCGCGTCGGTTCGTTGTCGGGTGCCAGGGCCAGCGGTGGTCCCAGGAACTGGAGAATGTTCGCCACATGGGAAATCACCAGATTGCCGGCTTTCAGGAAGGGCGGCGCGAACGGCGGACGCGGTGTGGCGTCACCGTTCAGGTAGCTGTCGATAGCGGGCAGGCCCAGCCCGTCACGGGCATCGCCAAGCCCCACATCAAGATAGGACGCGCCGGCATCTTCAAGGGCGAGCCGGATGAACTCGCCGCGTCCCTGGATGCCGGGCCAGTAGAACAGTTCATAGCGCATGGTGTTCCTCCCTGCGCGGCCCGGGTGGGCTCGTTGCTGGAACCCTAGTGCAATCCGCCGGCGCTGACAAATGGAACCACGGTGTCGGCCCCGGGCAGCTTCAGCGCCGGGGCGTGGGCGCCACGGGCAATGCGTCGCAGGGCTCGGCCCATTTCGGGTCGGCGGTGAACAAGGTGTCGGTGACCTGGTGCGGGTAGACGGCCGACACCGCCCGGGTCAGACGTTCACGCAGGTCGTCCAGTTGGCCCAGCCCGGTGAGCGGGAAATCCGCCGGCAGCACCACATGAATCATCACATAGAGCTGGCGGCCCGGGCGCACCATGCGCACCTGGCACTGGCGCACGGGCAGCCCGGCCAGCGCCGCGTCGATGGCGGCCAGCACCGGACGGCGTAACTCGCGCGGCGGCGCCCGGTTGAGGAGCTCCATGATGGCGCCACGCGCCATGCGGATGGGCACGCTCAGGCAAAACAGTACCACCGCGATCACCAGCACCGAATCCACGTAGGGCACGATGTCGTCGCGGTCGAAGAAGCGGGCCACCGGGATCATGCAGAAGGTCAGCAGCACGCCGGAAGAAATCAGCGCGTTGACCAGCCAGTTTTCGAAATCAGCGCGCATCAACGGACTGTCCACATGCCGCCGGCTGCGGTGCAGGGCCCAAGCGGTCAGCGAACAGGCCAGGGTGGCGAACAGGGCATAGCCGATGGCCGGGCCGGCGACGATCTCACGGCCGCCGGCCAGCAGCGCTAGCACCGCGTCGACCAGGGCGAACAGCGCCACGCCGAGAATCAGCAGGCCCTTGCCGGCGTTCACCAGGGATTCGAAATAACCATAGCCGAAGGGGAATTTACGGTCGTCGGGCTGGGCCGCCAGAACGCTGATGCGCACCGTCATCAAGGCGACCAGAAAGTAGATCAGGTTGAACAGGCCATCCAGAAGAATGGCCTTGGACTGGGTCAGGGACGCGGCGGTCACCGCGGTGGCGCCCACCACCAGGGACATCACCACGGAAAGAATCAGTGCGCCGCGCTCGCTTTTCATGACCCGCTCCGGTTGCCGTTGAAAGCCTCAGTTTAGCGCAAACCCGGGCGGTCGGAGCGGCGTGATGGTTACCGGGGGTTTCAGCCCTGGTCGGAAAAATCCTTATAAGCGTCGAGGGCCTTGCGGGTGAGCACCGGTCCGGCCGCCCGGGTGACCAGGCGACGGGTGCCCGGGCTGGCGGCCAGCAGAATGCCGGCGGCCAGCGCCCCGACGATCACCGTGCCGGTGTGCTCACGGGTCCACTGCGCGGCGCGGTCGCCCACCAGGGGCCGGAGATTGTCCTCGATACGCGCTTCCTGGCGCGAAAGCTGACGGCTGTCCTTGCCGTCGGACTCCGGTGGGTGGGCGCTGCGCTGCACCACCGCCACCAGCAGCCCCGCCATCACCAGCAGGCCCAACCCGGTGAACAGCGACGCCAGGGGCGCGCCCAGGGCCGGCGCCATGGCGAACCAGGCGGCGGCGGCCAGGCACAACAGGGCCGCGAAGCCGGTGAGCATGGCCAGCCAGACCAGAGCGTTAAGGCTGAACAGGCTGGACAGGGGGCCGCGTATATTCATGGATCAGCGGCTGATCAGTTTGCCGATCAACAGACCCACGCCGAAGGCGGTGAGCACGCTGGTAAAGGGGCGTTCCTTAATCTGCGAGCCCACCTGTTCCGCCTGACCTTCGGCCTGACGGCGAACCTGATCGAACTGTTCGCGGGCCTGCTCCACGCCGGCCTGGGCGCGTTGCTGAGAGCTGCGTTTGAACGCTTCGGTGAGAGCGCCCAGATCGCGGCGCAGCTGGTCCATGTCTTTTTTGAGGGCTTCGGTTTCCGGCGATTGACTCATTACAACCTCCTGTCGTGAATAGGCTTTCAGCATAGAGGATGGATTGAGCCCCTGCCTACGGACACATGCAAAAGATTGATAAAGCGCCGGCTAAGGCGCTCAAAGATTGCGGATCACCTCGTCGGTGAACTCGGAGGTGGACGCCTTGCCGCCCAGGTCCGGCGTGGTGACCTGGCCTTCGCCCACCACGAAGCGAATCGCCTTACGCATTTTCTCCGCCGCGTCGTTGCGTTCCAGATACTCCAGCATCATGGCCGCGCCCAGCATCAGGGCGGTGGGGTTGGCGATGTTCTGCCCGGCGATGTCCGGCGCGCTGCCGTGCACGGCCTCGAAGATGCCCTTGTGCTCACCCACGTTGGCGCCGGGGGCCAGGCCCAGCCCGCCGGTCAGGCCGGCGCACAGGTCGGAGAGAATATCGCCGAACAGGTTGGTGGTGACGATCACATCGAAGCGGTGCGGGTTCATGGCCAGTTGCATGGCGCAGTTGTCGACGATCATCTCTTCGTGCTCGATGTCCTCGTATTCCTTGGCGATGGTGCGCGCCACATCCAGGAACAGCCCGGAGGTGGACTTCATGATGTTGGCCTTGTGCACCACCGTGACCTTGCGGCGGTTGAGCCGGCGCGCCGCTTCATAGGCGAAGCGCATCAGCCGTTTGGATTCCTTGCGGGTGATGACGCTGCGCAGCTCCGCCCGCTCGCCGTCGTCGCTGACGGTCTGGCCTTCGCCGGAGTAAATGCCCTCGATGTTTTCGCGGATGGTGAGGATGTCCACATTGTCGTAGCGCGAACGCACGCCGGGGATCGACAGCGCCGGACGCAGGTTGGCGAACAGATCGAAGTGCTTGCGTAAGGTCACGTTCACCGACCGGAAACCCTTGCCCACCGGGGTGGTGATCGGGCCTTTCAGGGCCACCGGGTTTTTCTCAATCAGATCCAGGGTGTCCTGGGGGACCAGGTCCTCGCCCTTGTCCAGGGCGGTTTGCCCGGCAATCGCATAGTCATAGGTGAGACCGCAATCGAGCGCGTCCAGGACACGGATGGTGGCGTTCATGATATCCGGGCCGATGCCGTCGCCGGGGATGACTGTAACGCGTGTTTCCGCCATGGGAGCTCCTGATTGCCGATTTTCGGGACGCTATTCAAGCAAGCGAGCGCCGGTGCCGCAAGCGAGACCCTTGTTTAAGCGAGACCCTGCCCCACGGGGATACAAGGACCGTGCCACGCTTATTCCGGCGTCGGCGGTTGTCCGGCGAGCCGGCGGGCGGTGTCGAGAAACTGGCTGAGCACCGCGCCGGGTGGGCCTTTGCCGTGGGCCAGCAGCAGCGGCAAGGTGGCGGCCGCCGGTCGTCCGCGAACCGTCAGCGGACGCAGCAGCGCCCCATACTGGTCATCAAGGTCCGGGTCACAGGGCACGATGGCCACCCCCAGACCCGCCGAGACCAGACCGGCGGCGGTGGCCAGCTGATGCGCCTGGTGGCTGACCCGGGGCCGGAAGTCCGCTTCGGCGCACAACTGGGTGATGCGTGCCACGAAACCCTCCGCCAGGTTCGCCGGCGGCAGGATAAAGGGCTCCGCGGCGAGCAGTTCCAGGGCCACGGTGCGCAGCGTCAGCAGCGGGTGGCGGGGCGGCAGTATCACGCACAGCGCTTCCTCGCTGAGCGCTTCCCAGGGCAGCGCCGTCGAGCCCCGGGCGGAGTGCAGGAAGCCGATATCCAGCAGATTCGCCTCCAGTTCGCGCAGCTGGGCCTCGTCCGACGCTTGGCGGATGTTCAGGGCGACGCGCGGGAACAGGGTGCGGAAGGCGCCGAGAATACGCGGCACCAGTGGTGGCAGCGGGGCGGCGGGCACGCCGATACGTAATTGCCCGTTGGCGGGCAGTCGCGCGCGGGACGCGCGGCTGGCTTCCTGGCTGGCGAGCAATGCCCGGGCACTGATCACCAGCGCTTCGCCGGCGCCGGTCAGACTCACCGCCGTCGGGTTGACGATAAAGAGGGGCGCGCCGATATCGCGCTCCAGCTCCCGCAGACTTTCTTTCATGGCCGTCGGGTCGCGGCCCAGACGCCGCGCGGCGCGGGCGAAATCGCCGTCCTCGGCGACGGTAAGAAAGTCCCTGAGGTCCTCGTTTCTGATCCGGTCCATAGCAGTCACCGGCGGGTTGTTTTTTTACCACGATACCCCTGTTGGGCCCCGGTGCCATACTGTTGTCGTCGTTTACCGTCATAGGCGCCGTAAATGGTGTCACCGGGGGTAACGTTCGCGGCGGGGGGATGGCATGCTAGTAGGCCTTGCGACCTGCTAGGGAACCGAATTCATGTGGTTTTATGTGCTGGCCATCAGCGCCGGGGCGGCCTTGGGCGCCAATGCCCGCTGGCTGCTGGGGCTGTGGCTGAACGCGTTGTTCCCGGCGTTGCCGCTGGGCACTCTGGCCGCCAACCTGCTGGGCGGCTGGCTGATTGGCCTGGCGTTGGGCGTATTCGCCTGGCTGCCGGCGCTGGCGCCGGAATGGCGGCTGTTCCTGGTGACCGGTTTTCTCGGCGCGCTGACCACTTTCTCCACCTTTTCGGCGGAGATGTTCGAACACCTGCAAAGCGGCCGCTGGGCGGTGGCGCTGGCCGGCATCGCGGTACATGTGGCCGGCTCCCTGGCGATGACCGGTCTGGGCTTCGCCATGGTGTCGTTGATTCGCGACCGGCTCTAGTGGTGTGGGCAGGCCTAGACGCGCACCGCCTGTGGCGTTTCGCCGCGCAGGTTCATCGCGGATTACCGGGAAAAGCGGCTTTGATCTTCAAGAAGAAGTAGTCGCTGTCCCGGTAGCCATAAGCCATGCGCTTGATGACCTTGATCCTGTTGTTCATACCCTCCAGCACGCTGGTATTGAGGCGATAGGTGGCGCTGGCGATGATGCCCTCGGCGTAGGGCTTCAGACGCCGGGCGAAGCGGATCAGCGGGGCCAGACCACTGGCTTGGGCCATGTTGAACCACCGTGTCCAACGCCACCGGGCCGCCCGCTCGGTGCGGGCGTACCAGAGTTCCTTGAGCTGGCTCTTCATCAGATACACCACCATCAACGGCTGATTCAGATCCAGTAATGTCTTCAGCTCGTCCGCTTGATCAGCCTTCAGGTTCTCTGGGTTGCGCAGCAGCAACCAGCGTGAGCGCTTCACGGCCCGCCGTGCGGGCTTGTCCTGGCGCAATTGGTTGGCCTGATCCACCCGAACCCGGTCGATCACCTCCCGACCGAACTTGGCGATCACATGGAACAGGTCGTAGACCACGCGGGCCTTGGGGCACCAGGCCTGTACCTCCAGGTCCATGGCGGTGTTCATGTCCATGGCCACCGCCTCGATGTGCTCGCAATGAGGCCCCAACCACTTGAAGCAGGGCCGGACCGCCTCGCGGGATCGACCTTCACCCACCCACAGCACCTGCCGGGTCTCGGCATCGATCGCCACGCTGGCATAACGGTGGCCCTTGAACAGGGCGAACTCGTCCATAACCAAGTAACGGACCAGACTGAGGTCTGGCTCGGGCAGGTCCCGGGCCAGCCGGGCCTTGTCGAGGGTCTTGAGGGTGTGCCAGTGCAGCCCGGTAAGGCCGGCGATCTGCTTGATCGGCAGGAGGGTCAGCAGGATCTCGACGTGCTGGCGCAGCCGGTGGGTGAGACGAGATCGGGGCGCCAGCCAGGACAGTGCTTCTCGTCCGACACCGCAGGTGACGCACCGTACCCGGCGTATCGGCACCGACAACCAGACCCGGTACTCGAATAGGTCCCGGTCGCGGATGCGGCGTACGGTGGTGTCGTGGATCAGGGAGCAGGGGCGCCGGCAGCGCGGGCAACGGGCCGGCACTTGAGGATCGGGAATCAGGTCAATCTGGCACTGGGAGTCGGAGAGCGGAACAAACCGGGTGGCGATAAAGCCTTCCCAGCCGGCCCCGGGGAACGTAGCATCGCCCATGGCGGCAGTGTCCTCGCGTGGTTGCTTGGTCGCACAAACAACGTAACTCGGTTCACTGTCCGCCCCTACCTATTTACTCCTTCTGGTTCCTGAATCCGTCTTGGTCCGTGGCACCCTGAACCGCTGAACCTCAGCGCTGCGGGCCACTTCAAACGCCTGGCGGAGCGAAAAACGGAGCCTGCCGGCTCAAAGATGGGCTCTACGGAGCCGCCACCTCTACCCCCCATGGTTCATCGTTGTTCGGACCCGGACCGGTTCCGCTACCTCGAAGCGGAGCTGTGTGGGTGCCTTCCGGGACCCTTTTTGGCAGGGATGCCAAAAACGGGAGCGCCCAGGGACGGCTTGAGCGATCCCGGAAGGCACCCACACAGATCCGCGTCCCGGATAGAGACCCCTCGCATCGATTTCCCGCTAAAGCGCGATGAACCTTTTTTTTGGGGCCTTGTAGGAGCGGGCCCCGCCCGCGAAAGGGTGGCTTACAGCCACCCGGCAAAGGTTGCCCCGCAGGATCCCAGAGACCTGGCCTGTTCTAACGTTCTCGAAGGTTATCCAACATGCGATTACCGATCTCAATAAAAGTGTTCTGGTCTTTTTTATTGATGCCTTTCAAGAGTGTCTTTTTCACCTCGTCCTCGGCGTCTTTAATGCGCGCCATCAGGCCCTGGCCCGTCTCGTTAAGAGAGAGAAGCTGCGCGCGGCGATCTTGAGGATCCGGCGTGCGCGTAATCAGCGCCATGCCTTCCAGCTCCTTGATCACACGGGTGATCTGCGCCTTATCGCGGCCGGTCACGCTGGCGATGTGCTGGGCGGTGCAATCGGGCTGACGGTGAATCATCTGCAGCAGGCGTACATGCATGCCGTTCAGCGGCAGGTCGTAATCGCGCACCGCGCGCTTGGTGCTCACTTTGAATTGAAACGCCAGTTGCCAGAGCACCTGGCGAATGTCGGTTTCATTTTTCATATGATTGACAATATCAACTAGTGAAATTATGGTTGATATTGTCCACTAGTTAGGCGGGCGCCACAAGCGCCACCACCATGAGGTAACCCATGCCCAGACCCGCTCCCCGTATTCTGGAAGTGCTGCGCACCGAGAACGTCACCCCGAACATGAAACGGGTGGTGCTCGGCGGCGGCGATCTCAGCGACTTCCCCCGCAACCACGAAAGCGCCAACTTCAAACTGCTGATTCCCCGGCCGGGACAGACCGAGATCCCCCTGCCGCCGTTCGGCGACGCGCCGCCCGAAGAACGTCCCATCGTGCGCACCTACACCCTGCGCCACTTCGACCACCAATGCGGCGAAGTGGTGGTGGATTTTATGATGCACGCCGACCACGGCCCCGCCTCCGGCTGGGCTGCCGCCGCGCGCCCCGGCGACCGCATCGGCTTCGCCGGCCCCGGCGCGCCCAAGTTCGTCGACTTCGACGCCGACTGGTTCCTGCTCGCCGGCGATATGTCCGCGCTGCCGGCCATCGGCGCCAACATCGAACGCCTGCCCGCCAACGCCCGCGGCTACGCGGTGCTGGATATCCTCGACGACGCGGACCGGCAGGCCTTGCCGTTCCCGCCCGGCATGGAAGTGATCTGGCGGGTTAATCCGGACCCGGAACAGCCCGCCATGGGGTGGGTGGACACCATCGTCGGGCTGCCCTGGCTGGACGGCTCTCCGTCGGTCTGGGTGGCCGGCGAGAGCGGCGCCGTGCGCGCCGTGCGCCGCTACCTCACCCAGGAACGCCGGATCGAGCGCCGCCGCCTCTACGCCAGCGGCTACTGGCAGATCGGCCTCACCGAGGACCGCCACCAGCTGGAAAAACGCAAAGAAAAGGGATGATCTCACAGAGTTGATGCGTGATGCGCACCACGGCATGATAAGCAACGCTTACGTGCTTGATTATGAGGATTATCACTGATGACGATGCACAATCCCCCGCATCCCGGTGAGTTCATTAAAGAGGTGTATCTGGAGCCTTTCGGCGTCAGCGCCCGGCAGCTGGCTGTAAAGCTGGCAGTGTCGCCGTCCACCTTGTCCCGGGTACTAAAAGGCACCAGCGGTATCAGCCCCGAGATGGCGCTGAGGTTGTCGAAGGCCCTGGGCAGAACCCCGGAAAGCTGGTTGGCGCTGCAGCATGCGTACGACCTTTGGGAGGCCCGGCAGTCGATAGACCTGAACGCCGTTGAGCCGGCGGATTTCGACGCGGCCTGAAAGGCCGTGATCCGCTAGCCGCAGCACTTCTTGAACTTGCGGCCGCTGCCGCACAGGCAGGGGTCGTTGCGGCCGGGCTTAAGCGGCGTGACGCTGTGCTCGCCGTCCAGATAAAACCACTGGCCGTTCTCGCGCACGAAGCGGGAGCGCTCCTCCAGCACCGCGAAGCCGTCGCCGTCCCGGTGGGTGGCGCGGAAGTGCACCTGCCCCGAGTCGCCATCCTGCTTCGCGTCGACAATCTCCAGCCCCAACCATTGATCACCGCCTTCCAGCGTCAGCTCGGCGGGCCGCGTATCCGGGTGCCAGCTGGCGCGCACATAGTCGGCGTCGTCGCGCACGAAGGCGCTGTAGCGCGAGCGCATCAACGCCTCCGGGGAAGAAGCGGGTTGGCCTCGGTGCACCGGTCCGCAGCACCGCGCGTAGCCCAAACCGGAGCCACAGGGGCAGGGGACGGGCTCGCTCATTTGGGGCGGTACATCTGGAAGAAGGTATCCGGGCTGATGTCGAAGTAATCCGCCGGGCCGCCGCCGCGCAGGATCGGCTCGGCGTCGGCGGTCTGGTAGACGCCGTCCTTGAGCAGATGCCGGGCGATGTGCACGCCCACCACCTCGCCGAACACCATCCAGGTGTCGGTCTCGGTGCCGTCGGCGCCGGTGAGCCGCAGAATCTGGCTGACCCGGCACTCGAACGACACCGGCGTCTCCTTCACCCGGGGCACGCCGATCACCCGGGACGGCTCCGGCGTCAGCCCCGCCAGCTGGAACTCGTCCACCTCCGGGCCCACCGCCGCGCAGCTCTGGTTCATCGCTTCGGCCAGCGGCCGGGTGGCCAGGTTCCAGCCGAACTCGCCGGTCTCCTCGATGTTCCGCACGCTGTCCTTGTAGCCCACGCTGGCGAAGCCCACCAACGGTGGCGTGTAGTTAAAGGCGTTGAAGAAGCTGTACGGCGCCAGGTTCAGCACCCCGTCCCGGCTGCGCGAGGAAATCCAGCCAATCGGCCGGGGCGCCACCAAAGCGTTAAAGGGATCATGGGCCAGCCCATGGCCGGCGGAGGGTTCGTAGAAGTGGATGTCAGTAGTCATTGAGCAATGCTACTTGGGGCGGGCTATAACCGACAAGCGCGGGCCAGGCCCGCGCTTGAAGCTATCAACTGTCAATTATCAACTATCAACTCAAGCCGCCACCTTAGGCGGCGCATCCCCATGCTTGATCCCGTACTTGCGGATCAGCTTCTCGCGCTTGTCCGGGTCGAAGTTGATGTTGCGAGCGTCGTAGCCGGCGTGCTCCAGCAGACGCTTGTCCATCACCTTGTACCAGATTGGCGGGAAGTAGCTGATAAAGAACATGCCGAAGTAGCCGTTGGGCAGCTCGGGCAGATCCTCGAAATGCCGCAGGCTCTGATAGCGGCGGGTCGGATGCGCGTGGTGGTCGGAGTGACGCTGCAGATGGAAGGTCGCCCAGTTGGAGAACATGTGATTGCTGTTCCAGCTGTGGTACGGCTGGGTGCGCTCGTAGCGGCCGTTGGCTTTCTTGTGGCGCAACAGGCCATAGTGCTCGATGTAGTTGGCGGAGGTCAGCTGGAAGGCGCCCCAGAAGGCGGTGCCCAGAATGTAGGGCAGCAGGCCGATGCCGAAGATCGCCAGCACGGAGCCCCAGGCGACGATGGTGATGATCGCCGGCTGGATGATCTCGTTCTCCAGGGACCAGACCGATTTGCCCTGGGCGTTCAGGCGGTCTTTCTCCAGGCGCCAGGCGCGCTTGGCGGCGCCGGGCAGCTCGCGCAGCGCGAACTTCCAGATGCTCTCGCCCATGCGGGAGGAGGCCGGGTCTTCCGGGGTGGCCACGTCTTTGTGGTGGCCCTTGTTGTGCTCGATAAAGAAGTGGCCGTAGGCGCAGGGCGCCAGCACGAACTTGGCCAGCCAGCGCTCGCCCTTGCCCTTCTTGTGGCCCAGCTCATGGCCCAGGTTGATGCCCACGCCGCAGGTGCCGCCGATCAGGTAGATCATCGCCAGCACGCCGTGCCAGGGCAGGTTCTGGGTGCCCACGAACCAGGCGCCGTAAAACCAGGCGCCCCAGATCAGCGGTACCAGGGCGTACAGAATCCAGCGGTAATAGGGGTCGTTTTCCAGCTGCGGCACCACCTCTTCCGGCGGGTTGCTGGTGTCTTCGCCGATCAGCATGTCCAGCACCGGCACGGTCAGGTAGTAGAACGCCAGCGGCAGCCACAACATCAGCGCGTTGTTGCCGGTGGCGAAATAGAGCGCCGGGCCCACGAACACAATGGCGGGCACGAATAACGACGAAAACCACAAATGCCGTTTGCGGTCGCGGTAGATCACACCGGACGGCCCGGTGAACACACCTGCCTTGCTCATAAACCTCACCTCTTTGTTATGTAATGATTCCATCCTCCGCCTGTCCACGACCGGCCGGCACCGCTTAGAGTGGCAATAAATCGTCATAAAGTGACAAGCGCGCTGACATTCACTACCGTGGAGGAACGGTTTTTCAGCGAGTGGCCTATGAGTTTGCAGATCACTGACCGGCTGCGCCCTGCGGTTCACCCCACCTATCCGCGCCTCCTGTGCGCGTACTTGCATGAGCGGGGGTTCGACAACGCGGTGATATTCCAGGACACCCGCCTGCAATGGGAGCAATTGCTGGGCGAGCATCGCTCTCTGAGCCTGGAACAGATGTCGCGCCTGATCCGCCGAGCCATCGAGCTCACCGGCGAGCCCTGGATCGGCCTGGAAACCGCCGGCGTCACCTCGGTGTCCGCCCATGGCCCTCTGGGCTACGCGGTGGTGTCCGCGCCGGACCTGCGCGAAGTGCTGCGGGTGGTGTCCCGCTACGTGGGGGTAAGGTTCCAGCTGGTGGGGGTGCGCTTCGAGGAATTCGACGACCGCGCCGTGCTCACCCTGGACGAGCAAGTGGACCTGGCCGAGATTCGCGAATTCGTCACCGGCTCGATCCTCGCCACTTACTTCCAACTGGTGGACACCGTGACCTCGCGGCGGCTGCGCGACGTGGCCGTCACCGTGCCCCTGGACGCCCCCGACTGGGCGGCGGTGTACGAAGAGCGCCTGGGCTGCCCGGTGGTGTTCGGCGACAGCCGGCTGACCATCACGCTGCCCGCCGCGCTGCTCGACACCCCCTGCCTCACTGCCGACCCGGCCACGCACCGCGCGGCCTTGCGCGATTGTGAGCACCAACTACGGCAGATCCAGAGCGGCGGCCCGCTCAGCCAGCGCATCGGCGTGATGCTGCTCGACCGCGACGGCGACTACCCGACCCTGGACGACACCGCCGAGGAATTCGCCATGTCCCGCCGCACCCTGATCCGCAAACTGAAAGCCGAAGGCACCAGCTTCCAAGAACTGCTCGACGACGTGCGCCGCGAACTGGCCGCCTGGTACCTGCTGGAAACCAGCCTGCCGGTGGAGCGCATCGCCGAAAAGCTCGGCTACCAGGACCCCTCCAACTTCAGCCGCACCTTCCAGCGCTGGTTCGGCACCACGCCGCTGCGCATGCGCCGCGCGCCCTGACCCGAATGTCGGCTTTCGCTCTGCTCAACCCGACCTACCGCCTGTAGGTCGGGTTAGGCCAAAGGCCGTAACCCGACACCCCGGCTACGGCACCAAGGCCAGCAGCCGCCGCTCCAACCCAAACACATGCTCATCGTCGGCGCCCAATTCCCGTAACGCCTCCGCCAGGTGCAGCAAATAATCCCGGTTCGCCCCGCTGGGCCCGTGGCTGCCATGAATATGCCGCGCGATCTCATCCTCCGGCGCCGGCCCCAAAAAAGCCGCGTTGTCCTCGGTGGCGATGTACACCAGCCCCTCTTCATGGCCGCCGTCGGCAAAGGTCATCGGCGTGGCGAAGCGCAAGTAGCCGTTCTTCTCGCGCACATCCAGATGCTCGAACACCGACGGCGCCACCCGGTACGCCATGCCCGCGCACACCGTGCCCGGGCGCTCCACCAGCGTCAGCACCCGGCCCGGCCGCTCCGGCGTGCCGCGATGATCGTGGGAACCCTGCCAGAACCGCCGCGCCCAGCCCTCGATGCTGGCGGGCCGGCGCTCCAGAAACGGAAAGTCCGCCTTGAAAATCAGCGAGCCATAGCCGAACAGCCAGACATCGGCCCGGCCGCTCAGGTCCTGGCGGGTTTTATTGAGTTCGGAAGTGTCGAGAGTCATAACGAACGGAAGATACAGGATGCAGGATACAGGATGAAGCGCGCGCACGGCCGTGCGGCCGGCCAGGCCTTAACCCGCGCCTGTATCCTTCATCCTGTATCCTGAATCCATCTCGGATAGCTACAATCCCCGCATCACCGAATTGCCCAAGGACACCCCATGAAAGACGTACGCCAGGAATACCACGCCCCCGGACTCACCGAAGCCGACCTGCTGGCCGACCCGGTGGAACAAGCCCGCCGCTGGGTCGACGACGCCATCCACGCCGAGCTGCCCCTGGCCAACGCCATGACCCTGGCCACCGTCTCCGCTGATGGCCGCCCCTCCAGCCGCGTGGTGCTGCTGAAAGGCATCGAAGACGGCGGCTTCGTCTTTTTCACCCACTACGACAGCCGCAAAGGCGACGACATCGCCGCCAACCCCAACGTCTCCTTCGTCATGTTCTGGGGCCCCTTCGACCGCCAACTGATCGTCAACGGCCGCGCCGAAAAGATCCCCGCCCAGCAATCCCGCGACTACTTCGCCTCTCGCCCCCGGGGCAGCCAGCTCAGCGCCGCCGTCTCCCATCAGAGCCGGTCCGCCAGCCGGGAGCAGCTGGAAGCGGATATGGCCGAGCTGGCCGAGCAGTATCCGGAAGGGGAGACCATACCCATGCCTGAGACCTGGGGTGGCTACCGCATCGTTCCTGAGGAGATTCAGTTCTGGCATGGGCGGCCTAGCCGGCTGCATGACCGGTTTCGGTACCTCAAGAGCGGGGGCGAATGGGGGCGGGAGCGGTTAGCTCCCTGAGACACCAAGACACTGCGCATTTCGGCGAAAGCGATTCATGGTGAGCTACCTTAAAAACACCGAAACCTCTCGCTACGACATTTCAGCGGGGTGGCACAGCTTATGGAAGCGAATGAAATAGCAAATCCAGTACCAATAGGTCTTCTCGATCCGTGGGCTGTAGTGGCGCACTCGAATGGCATCGCGAAACTGATAAGGGAGTCTTGGGCGCCTGCCACTATCCGTGTGCATGGCTGCTCTCTTTTTGCTGTCCATATGATCAGCGCTTTGGCAATTGGGAAATGAAGAAGTCAAGCGAACGGGAGCAGACAACGAGGTAGGTTTGTAAGTTATTAAGTTTTCTGTTTTTATTTGAGGATATTAAAAGCTGGAAATGTGATAGGGCGCCGGCGCGTTCATTGGATATCCGAACCGGCATCCTAATACCTGTTAGATTTGGTATGGTATATTTATGAAAATCCATATTATAGGCGGGCCTGGATCCGGGAAAACAACTTTATCTCGAAAAATATCGAATCACTTCAATTGCAATATCCTTCACCTCGATGACGTTGCTTACGACAAAGGAGATTTCGATAGGCCAACAGCACGAGAATACAGGTTGACACAGGTCTCACGTTTTACTAAGGGAGATAGCTGGGTCATTGAAGGTGTTTACTTTAGTTGGGTAGGAAGCAGCTTTAAGCATTGTGACAGGATAATTCTTCTATCATTGGATAAGTGCTCCCGAAGAGCTAACATTATTTATAAGTTAGCGACGCGCAAGGATCTAACAATCGAACAACGGGAAGAGCAGAGAGCCAGACTTCTTAAGTCGAATGATCAGTTTGACGATCTATTTAAAGAAAGGATTTCTGGTTTTCTGAAAAAATTTGAAAATAAAATTGTTACCGTAAACGGAAGTGAATTTGATCCAAAAGAATTGCTCTGAGACGCGAATCTGGCGTCCAGTAAACAAGCTACCTGGGGATGTGAGTTCGAGTCTCATAATCGCTAGATTTGTGAAGGCCACATTATTACTAGCAACTGCTGCTCTTTTATTGGAGCAGCCCTCACTTTTTGTTACTGCATTTAACGCAGTTAAGGAGGGTGTTTTTATGGTTGAAGCATTGAAGTACGAATTGTTTATAACCCTAAAACCAGTAGGCAACGTTTTATTGGCCGTAGCTGCTAGCGTGACAGCGGGTCTGATCCCCAGCCGCACAACCTAACAATGCCAGTCAGAAGCACGTAGAAAAGTTTGGCGGCGTTAGGCTCATTGGTCCAGTCTTGGTGGTCACCGACCCAGGGTAAGCTCGCAGTATGGTGGCAGCCTATTCTTGAGAGATGTGCATGATCGACGTAGTCATTGACACAAATATCTATCGGGCCGATCCCAAGAGGCGGAAGGCCGCATTCCGTGTCCTGACGAAGCTCGCTGAGAATGGGTTTGCCCGAATCCATATTCCTCGGGTTGTGGAGCGCGAATTTTCTAGTCAGCAGCTTTTGTCACTTGAGTCAACTTTTGGTGACGCAAGTAAATTTGTCTCAAGTGTACGGAAGAAGATTTCTGATTCTCTGGCTGCGAACGTCAAAGATATCGAAGGATTGATAGAGGTACTTAGATCAAAGGCGGAAGAAGAAGCCTCTAGTTCTTTGTCGCGTTGGGCCGACAAGATAGGCGCCACGCTGCATGAGCCCCAGCCACATCATGGGCAGTTGGTTTTGGACGCCTACTTTTCCGGTGGCGCGCCATTCTCCCAGCTGAAAGAGAGAAAAGACTTCCCTGATGCATTTATTTTTGAGTCCGTAAGAGACTTGGCTAGCGAGAAAGCCCCTCTACATGTTGTCTCGGACGACAAAATTCTACGTACCGCGTGTGAAAAGCTACAAAAAGTGACTGTCTTTGGGTCGCTCGAAGATTTCCTGAAGTCGAAGCCCTGCGTTGATGCTGCACACCATCTTGAGCATCTCGAGAAGCTGAGCCTGTTCCGTAAAAATATCCATGCGTATCAGAGCAACCTAGAAAATTACTTGAATAGCCTTCTTCTCAACTTCCTTCCTTATCGGCAGTTCGAGGACCCTTCCTTCAAAAGCGACGACCATATGGGCGCCGTAGAAATGCTGGATGACATTGAGGACCTAGAGATCTTAGAGGATGAAATTGAGATTCTTGGTGTAGATACTCTAGTCATTCCGTTCTCATGTCGAATGGGCGCATTGGTCTACTACTCGATATATGCCGCGGAATACTGGGCAATGTCTGATAACGCCTCATCACGGATAAGCGTCCATCACAACGAGAACTCAACCGATCATTACCTGGAAGCAAATGAGGATTTAAAGTTGGAGGTTCAGGGCACCTTCTCTGTCTCCTTCGAGTTCGAATCAGGAGATGGGATCGAGGATCCAGAGGAAGACTTCGACTCACACCTCGATGATGCCGACGTCACTCTCGAGGAAGTAAAACTGATACGGGTGGTAGAGGATTAAACTGCTTGTGTCAGCGTGATCGCGCAGATTGGCGTAGCGCCAGCACCGGCACGCAGCAATGCTTAGATGCCTAGCCACTGCGTGAAGTGCGACGGCTGCTATGCAGCCCCGCCTCACGCTTTACGTTAAATGGAACCGGCAATGTCGAAACGAGCATATGATGTAACTCGGTCATACTTCGACATGGCTCGTGCGTCTACGGATACGTCCTTAGTGATATCCGCCGACGCAGCTAAAGATGAAACACTCACCAATAACGCCAATCTTGTGCTTGTAAGTTCAAGTTGGATGTATAGCCATATGGCTATAACAGCCTTTGTTTCTGCTCACCTCCATGACCTCTGGTGCTGGGAAAACTCTCCGCTCAAAGCAGAGTTTCCTCAACACGAGACTTTTGAGGCAATGATGAAGTGCGAATTCCGAGACCTTAAGTCCGCTTTGAGAAAGCTGGCGGAGATACTCGGCATTCAACCTTTGCACGTCGGGGCCCCAAAGGCGTGGCAGCATCTATGTGAGTTTGTTCAAGATCATAGAGACTTCTTCGTTCATCCGACTCCAAGTCGATTTCCAGAGGTGATGGAGAGGGCGGGTCGCCATCATCGCGGGTTCCCCTGTGACGTAGCCATTGAGGTTATAGGCTACTTCTATGACAAGGTAGGCCAGGATCGGCCTGTCTGGCTTGGTAGCCAGGGAAATTTGAACATACCAAGCATAAATGTGGATGTAATTTAACAAGGCAAGACAGCGGGCTCTGTAGTTCCCCCGCTTTAGTGGACACGTTCTCCTAACGAGAGGAGGTGGAGAATTCCCACATATAAGCATTCGGAGAAGACTTGGCAGTACTGGGCGGATTTCAAGGTGAAGTCTTTTGAACTGGGCCATTAAGAAGGGGTTTATGATTCCACTGTAGCCTAAGGAATACCGGGAAGGCAGAATCAGGCCAGAGGGTTGGAGACGTGCGAAGAGCCTGATGCGCGAGGCGTCGGTGACCGGACGTGCTGGCAAGAGGTATCGTTCGACCGCTGAGCCACATACCCCAAATGGGGCATGCGCAGTGAGACACAAACCCGGATCATCCATTGCATATCTTCCGACAATCTGGAGACGCATCATGGTCCATTCTTCTGCCCTCCGACGGGGCCTCGCCGTACTGCTCCTCGCCGCCCCGGTGGTCGCCCTCGCCGCCGGCCCCGGTTCAGGCTCCCAGAGTCAACGCAACTTTCGGGTCGGCAACTGCCAGGTCAATAATATGGAGGTCATCTACAAACTGGATAGCCTGATGGGCGAACCGACCGTCAGCGGCTCCTATAAATGGACCGGCAACGGCAATTGCACGCTCCCGTCTTCCACCACGATCTGGTTGAAAGTCGAAGATGGCCGCGGCGGTCGCGGCTACGCTCGGCTCAAGCCGGTGGTCCCAAAAGGCAACGGCACTTTCGGCTACAACACCACTGGCTCCCCGGATTGGGACGAAGCCCTCTGCGGCTTCAACGGCAACCGCCGCACCAGCTGCCTGCCGCCCAACGGCGCCAAGAATCTCTGGAAGAGCGGCCGCGTTACCGACTTCAGTGTGACCTGGTAAATGCTCGACTGCCACGCGCTGCGCGTGTGGTGTCGGCGCAATAACGCGGCTTAGGCCGCGTTTTTTTGTGCCTTCGTAATACGGCTCTATTCCGCTTCGTCCTCAACGGTGATCGATAGCAATGCTTGGGCGGGAGTTCTTAGTGTCTCCTGCAAACAGGTGTTTTATCTGTCGAACCTCCCAATCATTACAGGGTAAGCGGATTAAATGGTTGATCTTACCTTTGCATGAGAGTGAGACAGACCGGCATCTCATCGGATTATCTGGTTGATGCTTCACCTACTGCTGGTGCATGTTTCCTTCGCTAATTCCAGCAAGA